>Ga0228710_1009229_pt1 | contig 13796 bp, 9 predicted proteins | sample MedpolnodulmetaG_FD_177995 | JGI IMG/M metagenome (GOLD analysis project Ga0228710, IMG submission 177995) | Root nodule microbial communities from Medicago polymorpha collected in Santa Monica, California, United States - pink nodules | ecosystem: Host-associated > Plants > Roots > Nodule...
GGGTTCCGGTGGGAGGTTATATTTTGGGAGGGGGGGTCCGTTTGGTGGCAAAATTTGAACTTAATCAGAAGGGGATGAGGCGTGCGGGATAATATTTTTAGAGAGATGGGTGATGAGGTTTCTACCTTGTGGGTTGGTGAATTACCGCTTGAATTAAGATTCAGAAGACTTTTTGATTTAGCAGATAATAAATTGGTTTTTGTGGCTAAAATGCATTTTTTTGGGGTGGAGCATTAATGGAGAGGCGTGAAAGTGGAGAAGGAGGTTGTTTGCGTGGGAAGATGAATTCTTGAGGGAGTGAGCGACTCTTTTATTTAACGTGATCATCAAGAAACTCAAGACACATGATCATTTATGGATTATATTTCTCCACGCACGAGTATTCATATTTTAAAATTATTGTATGATCTTTTTCATTTTTGAAATAATTAAATATATATATATATATATATATATATATATATATATATATATATATATATGTTTGAGTATATGGCTAAACAACCATTCAGTAATTTATCTCTCGTACCGTTATTTATTTGATTCTTCACATGTAATCTTTCTCAATATCTTTTTTGTGGGGTAATAACTTACGTAGAACAAAAACAAAATTACCATAAAAATTGCAAAAAAATAAAGGATATGCTCTGTCAATAAATAATAGTTTTACATTAACAACCAATCAATCACTTTTCGTCCAACAAAAAAAAGGGTAATACCATCTTATTTAAAAACTATCATACGTTCTATAATTTAATAATTTACAACAAAAATTTAGGTATTTCAGGTAAGTTTCTTGGATAAAATGGGATACCATTTATTTTGAGAATTGAGGGTTAAGAGATTGAAGGAATTTAATTTAGTTTTACTTGGTAAATGAGTGTGGAGGGTGTTGGAGGAAAGTGATAGTCTTTGATATAAGGTGTTAAGTGTGAGGTACGGTGAAGAGGGTGGGAGGTTATTTTCGGGGAGGGGGGGTTTGGTAGCAAAATTTGAACTTAATCAGAAGGGAATGGGGCGTGCTGGAGGATAAGTGGTTGCTGGATAATATTGTTAGAGAGATGGGTGATGGGGTGTCTTCCTTGTGGGTTGGTGAATTACTGCTTGAATTAAGATTCGGAAGACTTTTTGATTTAGCAGATAATATAGTTTCTGTGGCTGAAATGCATTTTTTGGTGTGGGGCGTTAATGGAGAGGCGTGGAAGTGGAGAAGGAGGCTGTTTTTGTGGGAAGAGGAATTTGTGAGGGAGTGAGCGGCTCTTTTATCCAATGTGATTTTACAGGTTGAGGTGTCGGACCGGTGGGTTTGAAAGCTTCATTCTTCCCATCGTTACACGGTGAAAAATGCTTATAATAATTTAACTGTTGTTGATGTTGATTTTGGAGAGGGATTTAATCATGTGAAGTGGATCAAGACGATTCCCCCAAAGTTAACATTTTTATTTGTTGTCTGTTGCCAAATAGAATCCCTACGAAGAACAACTTGCTCAAAAGGCATATTTTATCTTCTAATGATATTTTTTGTTCAACTGCTTGTGGTTGTGTCGAAGATAGGACCATTTGTTCTTTCAATGTTCTGTTTATGGGTGCTTGTGGAATTTTGTTTATGATTGGTTAGGTTTTTCTTCAGCTTCGCAAGGAAAGTTACTAGACCATCTTATTAAATTCGGGGGGCTAGAGGCTTCTCCAATAAATCTCGCCTAGCTCTCAACATTATTTGGACCTCTGTGGTGTATGTCATCTGAAATGAACAAAACCGAAGAATATTGCACCATAAGGCTGGGAGTATAACCGCTTTAATGGAGAATATTAAGATTCAGACTTTCTGATGGTTAAAATCTTTTTATATTTTGTTTGATTTTGCTTGCATAACGTGGAGACTGAATCCTTTGATGTGTATAAAGGCAGTCTCCTAATTAGTTTTTTCAGCTGGATGTTTGTGTTTTTGTAGCTCCCGAACTTGTAGTTTTTTATGGTACACCTTGTGCTAGAGAGACTATTTTTTGGTTTTTAATATATTATTTCTTAGTTTTTTCAAAAAAAGTTAAGAATAAAAAAAAGATAATTATCCCATGATTTACAAAGATATATTCACTAGTTTAAACTTAACTTATCTTATGACTCTTCAAACGTTAGATTGAGATCTGAGACAATATAGCTTTTATTCTCTCGTCTCTTGTCTCACTTATCCAATGTTCATGACATAATTCATCAATTTTTTTTAAGAAGTTAAACTAGTCCACTCAAATTGGTATTGGAGAAAATCGAATCTGAGGCTTTGAGAAGGAGCACACTCCAAGGTCCACATCCAACACCACCAAACCAACCTAAATGGGTTATAAATAATCAATTATTAATTTCTTATTTTATAAAATTAAAGGTCTAATTAACCTGTGCCTTGAGGATTCCTAAAATATAAGTTCTATGTTGAAAATACAATATTTTGATTTTTAAAAAATTGCATACACAACTTTTAAGATTAATATTTCTTTGTTGAGTTGCTAACATCAATATGTTGGCATTATCCTTTTATAAAGTTTAAGGGTGTCTTTGATCCAAAAAAAAAATGGGACTGAATTGGATAACTTTTTTAATACATGTTTTCATGAGATCGGACAAAACAAATAGTAAGAGACCGGACAAGAACATAAATTTTTGTCTATCACTAAAAGATAGACCAGTTTTTTGTCCGTTACAACTATAAAAAAAAATAAAAAAATACTATTTATAGTTTCCAACATAAATAAATATTATCTCACTCAAGTACAGTTGTGACTTGTCCTATCTTATTTTGTCATGTCTTGTACTCCTCTCTATTACTTATTGTTTTGCGAATTAAACGCACCTTAAATATAATAATTAAAAATATTTTTATTTTATAATGGTGACAGCCTTTAAACTCCTAATAAAATTTTGGAAAAATTTAATTAATACTGAAACTCTTGAATTTTTGGATATATATACAAACACACACATACATAGCCTAAAAACATCAAATTCTCCATCCCCACTCACACAGTCACACACCTGTTTGATTGCATCAATGGAAGAAGATAAGGCTTTGAATTACATAACTGTTCTTAGCATTGATGGTGGAGGCGTCAGAGGAATCATTCCTGGTGTCATTCTTGCTTGCCTTGAATCTCAACTTCAGGTTTAATTTATTAATTAATATATTCTTCACTAATATCTTTAGTAATTTTGATATAGTTTTACATTATTTACATGCATGTTGATTACTTTACAGGGGATACTCGGTAATGAGGATGCAAGACTTGCAGATTATTTTGATGTAATTGCTGGGACAAGTACAGGTGGTCTCATTACTACCATGTTAGCAACTCCCAATCCAAAGGCTAATAACCGTCCTTTATTTGCTGCTAAAGAAATTGTACCATTCTACCTTCAAAACTTGCCACATATTTTTCCACAGCAAAGGTCTGTATATGTTTAATTTTTGGTGTCTATATAAAGTATAAATATATGAAAATCTGGTTGGGGTCGAGGATTTAAGGAGTCTAGGGTTCCATCCTCAATCACCGGCGAGGCCGACGTAAAAACTAACAATACTAATATTATCTGCAGTGGAATATTTGCTCTGATAAACATAGCAAAAGCATTATTGACAGGACCTAAGTACAATGGGGAGTATCTTCACAAGCTGATAAGAGATATGACAGGGGATACACTTCTGAGCCAAACTTTAACAAACGTTGTTATTCCATCTTTTGATGTTGAAAAACTCGAACCTACCATTTTTTCCTCCTATCAGGTAGTTTTAATTTTTTTTGCATACAAATCATAACAGTCATGCATGCAGATTTAAATTATATGAATTTTTCAATCATCTTTAATTTGATCATATATATACTTTATGTAGATTGAAGCTGAGCCAGCATTAGATGCACCACTCTCAGATATTTGCATAGCTACATTGGCTGCTCCAACTTATTTACCAGCTCACTATTTCGAAAAAAAAAGATGAACATGGAAATGTCATCAAAGAATACAACCTCATCGACGGTGGTGTGACCGCTAACAATCCGGTAAAGTTCTGGCTCACGGGCCAAGCATATTGAAAAAAACTCAAATCCTTCATTAAAAAGAAGAAAAGTTCTACTTTTTTCTTATATATACTTCGTTTAGTTTACAAATTAATTATTGATTTTGTAAAGACCAGAGTCGATCCAATAATTTTCAAAAGTAAGGTTTAAAGCAAATTTTGATATATCATGCTTTTTTGTCTGGTATGAGACAATTTTGCTTAATAAAATTTAGTAAAGAATAAATTTTTTGTTGGTAGGCTTGGAGCTATAAAAAAATGGGTCGGGCTAATGGGTCGGTCCATTATCCCATATTTTGGGCCGGGCCGAGCCTAAAAAAGGTAGCCCAAAATGTACTCGGGCCGACCCATTATCAATATTTCCATTTGATTTTTTTTTGTTAAAAATCACAATATTTTTGAAAAAATTATCAACTAATTTAAAATAAATATTTAAATAAGTAAACTTAATAAAAATGAATGAATATAGCTCAAAGTTTTAAAATTCTAAAATTTATAAATTATTAATTTGATTCAATAGAATGAATAATCTAGAGTCTAATTAATATTCAATGTAAAAATGATTTACACTTCTATGACTATTCAATCACATTTTAATAAAAAGATAGTTGTGACTAACTAATATATAAAAAAAAAACATAAAAAGAATGAATAATTAAAAAAAGAAAACTAAAATGGTCCGGTCCGGGCTGGCCCATGACCCACATTGACCGGGCCGGACTCAACGATCCAATTATAAATGGGTTGGGCCAGACTGACCCATGACCCACACAGATTGGGCCAGACTCAAAAACTTACGGCCCAATTATATATGGGCTGGGTCGGGCCAACCTATTTGACACCTCTAGGTTGGCCTAAAGCGAATACTTTAGTGATCTTACCCTTGATTGTTGCCATATGATTTAGAGGAGTGTTATTTGAACAACTTTTAATTTGACAACTTATGGGGACAACCATAATTTGTAAAGAAAAAATAGATATTGCACGAAAACCAAAGCAATAGAGAGATTAAAAAATAATGTGAGTATGAGAGAGAAAGTTGTAGCAAAAGTTGTCACAAAATGGATGTTCAAATATCATTTCTTTATGATTTATTGCAGAGTATGGTTGCAACAAGAGAAGTGACAAAGCATATCATAAGGACATCAGATGAGAGTGGGGATAATGGTATTGGGCATGATCGTTTTATTGTTATATCCTTAGGGACTGCATCAAACAAAAGTGAGCGCAAGTACAATGCCAAGATGGTTGCTAAATGGGGTGCTTTAACTTGGTTATTCAACAATGGATCAACTCCCCTTATAGATTGTTTCAGTGAATCAAGCAATTATATGGTTGATTACCATAACACTGTCCTTTTTACTGCCCTTAAATCTCAAGACAACTACCTCATAATACAAGTAAGTTAAGCACATGTTTCGAATTATACCAAATCACAATGACATATTCAGTGATTTGGTTGAAGCTCTGAAGAATAGTTTTTAACAAAATCACCACGATTATGTCAAACTTAACGGAATTCAAATATCAACTAAGTTATAGTACTTCTTTCTATTCGATGTCATCATGTCATTTTTGTCATGTTTAGTTATTTTTAATTTGGTTCTTTCCATTGAGTATTGGTGGTCTTTATCCATCTTTTCTTGGAACCCACGATTTCTTCTTTAAATAAATAAATAATTAATATATTAATTAATCAAAATCTGCTCCTAAAAAATTCTATTTCTTTCATTTCTAGATAAAACCTTTTAAAAAGAAATATATAAAAAAAATAGTGGAATGCTATCTTCGTGTTGCAACACAACCCTTAAACAAATGGATGGATAATTTGGATAATGCCTTCACAAGCGTGCGGGCAATTCCTAAGTAGACAAATGAGTTTTTTAATATGAAATCCAGCTAGATTTTATTTTGTTTGACCAAATCTTATCTATAGTACATTTCTTGTGTGATTCTATTTCTATATATATATATTGAAGAGAATAATAATATATATTGGTACGTTTAAATTGTTACAAACTTACAATGGTTGCTTTGCTTGAAACAGGACGATACATTAAAGGGGGAATTAGCTTCTGTAGATATAGGTACTGAAGAGAATTTGAATAATCTAGTAAAAGTGGGTGAGCACTTACTGAAGAAAAAATTTACCCGAGTAAATCTAGATACGGGCATACGTGAAACTGTTCCAGGTAAGGACACCATTGAGGAAGAACTCAAAAGGTAATTACTTTTATTTTATAATAATAATAACTTATTTATTTTGTATATTAATATTAGTCCTAACTAAGGGTAAAAAAGCTCCATATCCATCCATTATCCTCTAAAACTAATGGTATATGTTTGCATTGCAGGTTTGCTGAATTACTCTCAAATAATAGAAAACGCAAACAGTCCAACCCACAAAATGGCAAGTAACTGATCACAACAAAATTGAATGTGTCGATCCATTGTTGAAGCTTTATCTCTTAATTGATTTGCTTAATTAATAATTCATGTATGATTATGATGCGAGAGTGTGTAATATTTTCTACTACCTATCTGTATTTTGAACAAAATATCTGTTGTTGATTTTCAAAGTAAATAATAAGAAATCTAAATATTTCATTTAATAATGTTTTACTGATATATTGTACCACGAATTCATATGTTTTGATTTAATTCAACATGTAGGTTGCATTCAATTGAAAAATTATATAATACTATGTTGTGGAATGGGTTTTTTCAACCCACACAAAACTCCAAGCAACCTGGAAAATAAAATCTATTTAAATAAGATAAGGAATCTTTGATGGAAAGACTAAGTTTGTTATATCAGCTCTCCTTTTGCCACCTCGATTGTAATATTTTAAGTCAGTCTGAAATTAACTTAAAAGGTGTCCCACATAGCTCAATATAATCCATATCTAATGTTGGAAAGTGGATCAAAAATGACATATTTCAAAAAGTACAAGACAAAAAATGACATATTACAAAAGTTGGGACAAACATGTATATGTCTAATAGTATTGAAGTTGAATAATTTGAGATTTTCTTTATGATGTCTAATTAGTATCAATGGACTCATATTTTCTTTGATTTGATAGCATCATAAAGAGATAAAAAAGTTTTGAAAATTTCGAAGTCCTTCAGTGTCTTACGTCAATGTATTTTTGTGTTCTTCTATATATGGGAGGGTTTTGATCCAACTTAAAAAAAATAAACTTCGTGCAATTTGTAAATTACTTTACAATCTCTGTAAATCTTTCCTCCCCCCTTAATTGATAAAGCCATTTTTTTTAACATCAAAATTTATTGAAAGGATGAGGAAAGTACCAAATCTACATAACTCATAAGTGGAAAAAGTATAAAGGTGTACTCAACCCAAAACCAAAACACACCCTAATTATGAATTAAGGCAGATAAGTTGGTTCGAAAACCATTCAAAATATAAGTAGGGTCGTATAGAAGACTTGGTCTCTATTTAAAATAGACTCGGTAAAATAAAAATGCAATTTTTTTATGTAGCTAAACTTCATTAAAAAATCTGAATCAGAAGAACTTCTAAACATTAAAGGAAATCAAAAAATTAAGTGAAAGAGAGGTGAAATTTACCTAATAATGTCGTTTGGATTTGTCACTCCTCCGTTGTGGGAAAGGAGAAAATGAATGGTTTATGCAACAAAAAAAAAATGATTTAGGTGATTCTTTCATTGAAATAGCTTTTCAAATTGACTGATTAAGTGATTACACAAATTGGGAATGGTTTGATAGCACCAAATTTATGTCCAAAAAGAAGAACTAGAGTCTAAAAATATCTCAAACGTGTGAAGAAATAAAAGGAAGTAACATATATTTTTTATTTAAATAAGAGGTGAGTATTAGACTTAAATTTATTTTTTGAAGCTCATAGTATTTGAAGACCCAGCTTAACTGAACATCTTGCACTCCCCAAAATTCGGCCCTACATACAAGCCCTCTCCTACCCACCCACTGCATACAAGCCTCTCCCACCCACCCACCCACACTTAAAATAGATCGTAGACAAAAGGTCCTTGGGAAGAGGATATTACACCTCTAAACACTAAACTGAAAAACAAGCTTAAATAATTTCATTATTTGTTCACAGAGATTTAAGCAACAGCCAACTTAATTACTCATTCAGAATTTTTTTTGATGTATAAAGAATTTTATTAAATGGGTTTATCGATATACACTTGGGCTTTGATTTTATATGAGTTTTCTCAAATCCAACGTTCACAAAGATTTAAGATAAACGTTAGAAGAGGGTAATCGATTGGACTAAAATATTATAGTATATGTTTTGAACTATCTAAAGATATATAATTATATTAATTAAAGGGATCAGAATGCGCCAATGACTCCACATAAGCATATTCAACAATCAACAACCAACAATTTAAGCAACAACTTGCTGTAAATATAATTACAGCATGTATAGCGTGTATATATATTATATAAACAGAGACCAAGACTTAGCTAGAGTTAATCTAGAGACTAAGAAAATTGTTTCCTATGATAAACGTTTTAATTGTTTTATGATAAGTCCTATGATAAATTGTTTGGCATACGATTGCCGATCATGGCATATAGAGAATATATGATAAAAGAGTTGAATATATAATATAAAAGCCTCTGTGAACTTAGGACATTGCATAATATATGTAGGGTTGAAGTTTAAACCCCAAATATCTCACTTATTTACCTTAAAAAAAAGTGAATTTGTAAAAGGTGTTTAGGGTATTTTGAGGGTGCGTGTCTTTCGAGCTGAGCAATTTTTTCCTTTTGGTTTGTTGTTTGCACCACCGCAAAGCTTGTTGTCTGTCTTACTTATTGTGTGCTAGATTCTGTTGGGCAAGTTACTTTTGCTTCGAGATCGGAAGTTGGCATCTGGCTGCAATCTTGTTTGGCTGACTACGATGTTTCTCTGGTGGACCGGGAGTAAAGGGCGCCCTTTTGATTTGGTCCTAAAGTCTGGTAGACTGATCGTTTTTTATTCGAGATGGGAGTCAACCCTTTGGTTTAAGTTTGGTTTTGGGTTGTTTTGGTATTCTTCTGGTGGAAGCTGATTGATCTTGAGAATAATGGCTCAACTTTGAGGACAGGGTGTTTCATTTAGAGGGGTTTTATTTATGTTTGAGTAGTGGTGACGAGTGGTTATGAATATCGTTTTTCAGAGGTTGTTTTCGTGAAGAAGTCTGGTTTAGGTGGTGATGTTTATTTTTGGCGGGTGTTCAAGGTAGGGTTTGATCAGGTGTTGTTTGTAGGGGTGTCTTTTAAGGTGTTTATTTTCGGGTGTTCCGCCTATATAAGGCGCCTTTAGTTTGTATTCTTTGAATCACTGGTCTCTGTTCAATTTGAGCAGAGATCTGGTTGTTAAATAAAATTTGCTGTTTAAAAAAAAATTATAACATCCCTAAAAAAACAAATTATAACATACCATTTTTTTTATTATATAAAAACAACATATATATTTCGGATAAAATAAATAATGATATGATATGTATTATTTTTTTTAGAGGATGAGATATATTATTTGTAAATAACAAAACTATAATATAATAAATTCTATTTAATTAATTTAAATAAGTACTCATGTTTTTTTAGTAATAATTTCATTTTGTTAGTTAAAAAAAAAAGACTACATATATAAAATAACTATTACCCTTGTGTCCTTAAAAAAAACTATTACCCTTGTGATAATTATGTTTTTCACTATAAAAAATACATCAATTTTAACATTAGTTATTACTTCTTCCCTCTCACAATAGTCGACTTATTTGCAAAATAAAATTTCTAAAATAATTGACACTTATCAGAGATTAGGGGTTGTGTCCACCCTGGTTTAACAAAATCTTAAGAAACCCTCGAAATTGGAAAAACAACTAATACTAACCATCGAATAATAACACGTTTACAACCAAATAATTTAACTCAAATAACTAATAAACTGCTCATAGTACAAATTATGTGGAAGAATCCAAATTCCGTAACTAATGAGAATAATTTTTTTTTATCAAACTTAACTTACCTCCCATCAAACTTCATATTATTAGTATCCCTTCCTTAAAAAAATTAACATGTTTCCTACAGGTTTTTTTGAAGGGGGTCTCCTACAAGTTGCGAGTTTTTAATTTTTATTCTTGACAAACTACAAGTTGTGAGTTTAAAAGGTAAACAATTCCAATTTCTATAATATTTTATCCTCTAACGGTTGTCTCATTGGGTATATACCATCATTACCACCGCAGGTACTCATTTCTCTTCTACTTTTATTTATATTTTGTTGGTAAAAAATCCAAAGTGGTATATATAGTCTTACGTGTGTTTACGAGGTAGTTGTTGGAGCGCTGTGTAATATATTTATTAATATTAATGATGCTGTTCTTTCAATTTTTTAATACATTAGATTAGATATAAATATTAAAACATAGATCTAGCTGGATTGAAAATTGGGGTCTATTTCATCCTTACAAAATTAATTTGTAAGGTGAGAAATGTCTCTTTTTTGTAAACTCTTATCAAAAGTCATACCTATCCTATGTAGGACTTGAGTTTTTCCCAATAAGCCATCTAAAGAACCATTCTCCCAACTCTTCACAATTAGTCACAAAAATATATAGCAATAATCGCCTAAAGTCTGTAATATTTCCTCCGTCTCAAATTATAAGTCGTTTTGGTTATTATTCACATGTATTAATAATATAATTTTGTAAGAGAATGAGATATTACGAGTTTTTTTACAAAATCATCATTAATAAAATGTTTGAGAAAAATAAATTAAAGAATTGAAAGAAAAAAATTGTATAATAGAGAAAATGACAATTCAACGGTGGTTAAAAAAATGATCATGCTAACTTGTGCCCTAAAGACACATGTTAAGCAACCCAAAAACATAAAAAATTTCTTGAATTTTTGTATTCAATTAATTAAAAGAAAAAAATTAAATTCAAATGCATTGATTACAACAAAATATTTTTACTTTTGATTCATTAACTTGTGCTTTAAGACATAAGTTAAATGGTATAATAGAGAAAATAAAACTGGATAGAGTTTAAAATGGCTATAGAAACGTGTAATTAATGTTGAAACTCTTTGAATTTTTAGGGTATAAATACAAACATGGACATAGCCTAAAAGCATCAAGTTCTCCATCCATACTCAACATAGCAAGACCTGTTTGATTATTTGCAATTTGTTTTTTCCAACATATATCAATGGCAACCCCCACATCTTACCTTGACATTAAGCCTGTGAATTTCATTACTGTTCTTAGCATTGATGGTGGAGGCGTCAGAGGAATCATTCCTGGTGTTATTCTTGCCTACCTTGAATCTCAACTTCAGGTTTTATTAATATTAATTAATATATTCTTCACTAATGTCTTGATTAATTTTGTATAGTTTTACATTATTTACATCTATATATGTTGATTAATAATTTACAGGAGATAGACGGTGAGGATGCAAGGATTGCAGATTATTTTGATGTAATTGCTGGGACAAGTACAGGTGGTCTCATTACTACCATGTTAGCAGCACCAAATCCAAAGGATAACCGTCCTTTATTTGCTGCTAAGGAAATTGTCCCATTTTACCTTCAAAACTTGCCATCTATTTTTCCACAAAAAAGGTCCATCTATATATTAAAATTTGTAACTACTTACAATATATATGTGCATATAATATAAAGTATTGAACATTAGATTAAAAGAACTAATTGGATTATTACTTAACATATGCAGTGGATTATTTGCACCGCTGATAAACATAACAAAAGCTTTGACAGGAGCTAAGTACAATGGAGAGTATCTTCACAAACTGATAAGAAATATGACACAAGATACACTTTTGAGCCAAACTTTGACAAACATTTGTATTCCATCTTTTGATGTTCAGAATCTTCAACCTACCATTTTTTCCTCCTATCAGGTATATCTATATAGATTCTTTGTTTTTGCATATACAAAATTAATTAACAAAACACGCATGAGTTATGCATGGTACGTTTAAATTATGGAAAATTCAATCTCCTTGAATTTTGAATATATATTTATGCAGATTGATGCTGAGCCAACTTTAGATGTACCACTAGCAGATATTTGCATAGCTACGTCGGCTGCTCCGACTTATTTACCCGCTCACTATTTCGAGAAAAAAGATGAAAATGGGAAAGTCATCAAAGAATACAATCTCATCGATGGTGGCGTGTGTGCTAACAATCCAGTAAGTGTTGTCTCAAGGGTCAAGCGTATTGAAAAAAACTTAAGTCTCAAATTAAAAATAAATAGAAATTATAAGATCTAAAAAATAATTCTGAAGAGAAATATTATTTACTTTACGAAATTAATTTTGGACCGTTTGATTTGAAATCAGTGGTCAAGATTGTGTCACGCGGTTAAAGATATATATGTACTGTTTAATATAAAATTAGTGGCCGAGATTGTTTATAATCAATTTCAATCGTCCGATTATAATCTTTGAAATCTATAACAAAGAATTAATTTGATTGTTGATGATTATTTTGTAGACAATGGTTGCAATTAGAGAGGTGACCAAAAATATGATAAGGCTTGGGAGAAGTGGGAATGGTGTAGGGTATGATCGTTTTATAGTTATCTCAATAGGGACAGGATCAAACAAGAGTGAGAAAAAGTACAATGCTAAGATGGTTGCTAAATGGGGTGCTTTGACTTGGTTATTCAACTCTGGTTCAACACCAATTATAGATTGTTTCAATGAAGCTAGCACTGATATGGTTGATTACCACAATTCAGTTCTTTTTACTGCCCTTCAGTCTCAAGACAACTACCTCAGAATTCAAGTAAGTAATTACTCCATCCGTTCTAAAATGCAAGTTAAAATGGGTCAATATAAGTTGATGTATCTGATATAAGTTTTGAACAAAATACATTAATTTTTATTGACCAATTTTTACTTATATTTTGAGACGAAGGAATATATGCTAGTAAAATTTTGATCCCCTAATTAAAGGCTAACTAGTAACATTTTCCTATATAAAATGTTAGTAGCATATATTTGAATTTTGAAGTGCTCTCTCTTTTTGGCATACTTGCAAGTTGATGGATGGAATATTGAATCTTGATAATGATTGCATAAGTGTGCGGCAATTTCCTAGCTTGATGAATGATTTTTTAAATTGAAACTCATGTAGATTTATTTTTGTTTGACCAAATAATATCTATTAAAAAATTGAACTATTCATAAAACGGATAAACGAATTCAAAGCTATTGCTACGTTTCTTGTATAATTAAATTGTTACAAACTTATGTGATTGCTTGAAACAGGACGATACATTACAGGGGGAAGTAGCTTCTGTTGATATATCTACTAAAACAAATTTGAATAATCTGGTAAAAGCCGGTGAGAATTTATTGAAGAAAAAATTTACTCGAGTGAATCTAGATACAGGCATATATGAAACTGTTCCAGATAAGGGCACCATTGAGGAAGAACTCAAAAGGTAATTCCTTTTGTTTTAGGGTAGTTTTGTTTTAGGGTAGTGTTAACTTGTGTCTTTAGGGCACATGTTAAGAAATCCAAAAAAAGAAATATTCTTTTAAACTTTGTGCATTCAATTCATTAAAGGAAAATTCTATGGTGAAGTCATGAAAATGACTTTTTTAGTAAAGTTAACACTATAACATCAAAAATGTAATGAGTAGCACCCTACTGTTTGTACAATGGCATCAAAAGTTCAGTCCTCATAGTA
>Ga0228710_1009230_pt1 | contig 13792 bp, 5 predicted proteins | sample MedpolnodulmetaG_FD_177995 | JGI IMG/M metagenome (GOLD analysis project Ga0228710, IMG submission 177995) | Root nodule microbial communities from Medicago polymorpha collected in Santa Monica, California, United States - pink nodules | ecosystem: Host-associated > Plants > Roots > Nodule...
ATTCAAAATTTGTGGTTTTTTTCGATAATGCAATGGTGCTTTTTTGTTCTTTAATCCCTGTAGCTTTTGAATTGTATGCTGCACTTTCACATAATATCCTTAAATAATGTCTGCCATATGTTAAAGAAACTCAATTACTATCAAATGAGGTTTTAGTCGAAATGACCAAGCAAAACATCAAATTATGTTTCCAAATTCACCTCCTAAAGTGTACAGACGAATAAATATAGATAGGCGGCGTTGTTTTGATTAATATATATTGCTTTGCAGCAGCGGCGTTGTTTTGATAACTCTATATTGCTAACAACGTTTATCATCAGATGATCTCATTTTATTTTGAGATTGATGCGTTTGCCACAAATAAGTTGATTTTTGGTGTGTAGTGTTATTATATCCACTTAGAGTGAATATATTTTGTTGGCAATATCCAAAAATTAATCACAAACTCCGTAATAATACCACAAATGCGGTATCAGTGTTGTTACAGCTATTCGCACTTTTTTTATGTTTTGGATTGCGGCGTTATCATTGCTAATCGTTCAGCAGTATGATAATATGATTAGCAATAAGTGTCATTTATTTGAATTTGATTGCATTATGAATGAGATTCAGAGAGTGCTTTCCCATGCCATGTTACACGATTTTTGAGCCATTGTTTGGACGTGTCTGTCCAGCTTCAAAATCAGGTCATTAATTTACATTTGTTGTTACCCAAAGAGCATTAATGTTTATTAATGCGGTCATTCCTTTGTTTACATACCCTTTGAAGGCTCAAACTTACACATTTGTTCTCTCTGCAACAAAACTTATTGTTACTTCTAATTATTAGTCAAGAGGCATCAAAGCTTGCAGAATGGATATGATGTTGCAGAGAATATTCGCAAAGCTTTGCACAGTTTAGAGATGGTCTGAAGATATTATTGACGGATGACAAGGGGATTGTATAAACACCACTTCAAATGTAGTGTATAAAGAGATATTTCAAAATGTGTGACAAGAAATTGTATGCCCTTGAGGATTGTTTATGTTTAATTATTTTAGGGTTAAATAAGTTTTTCGTCCCTATAAATATAACAAATTTTGATTTTAGTCCCTATAAAATTAAACTGAATGTTTTCATCCTCACAAAAATTTTTATTTTGTTTTTGGTCCTTAATGGATATAATTTTAACGTGTTTTTGACATTTTTTGAACATAATATGAATATATAAATGTCGAATATAATAAACGGACATAACACGGATACAATTTGAACATAAAAGAGTTATAATTTTGCTATTCATATGAACATAAAATGGCCATTAAAGACGAAAAACAAAATAAAAAAATTTGTGAGGATGAAAACATTCAGTTTAATTTTTTAGGGACTAAAATCAAAATTCGTTATATTTATAATGACGAAAAACTTATTCAACCCATTATTTTATTATTTATGTAATGAATCATTTGACAATATATTTAGCTTCTCCTGTCCCGGCGGTAGCACGGGTAAAAGTACCAGTAACATATGATCAATTAATTAACAACTAATTGATTAGTAAAGTTATCTTTGCAATGAACAATCTTTCCAATTTTAAAACAGGAACTGCAGTCTTAATATCAAGTAAACCTTTTGAATCGGTGGATGAGATCTACAGTTCCAAATAGCAAGAAGTGAGTTCCAAATTGAGTTCCAAATCTAAGTCCTTTTCTTTATCGTTTTGTTGCTATGTTTTATAACTCAGTGAGTGTGTAAACTGTAAAGCAAGAACTGAGTCGGTCTTTAAAGAGAAAAAAAAAGTGAGTCATATTCTTTGTTTATTTAGTTTAAAATCTGCTGGAAAATAGCTCAGCACACTACAAACTATGTTGAGCCATGGGAGAAAAAGGGGAAGAAGAAGGGTCTATACCATCCCAAATGCCATCACAACAGTTCCGTGGTAAGAGAAACGGTGGGTAGGTGTGGGTTAAACAATTCTATAATTTTTTATTATATTTATCTTGTATATGTATTTAAATAAATTGCAAAACTGTAACGCGTGGAAAAGGAACATCTGCACTCGCCCGTGAAATTTCGCACTCAAACACCCGTAATATATAGCAGTTCTCTTTTTTGGATAACGAATAAGGTAGAATTAAAACAAAAAAAGAATAAGGTAGAATTAAAAGAGATTGTCTTGTAATATGAACATGATCATATGTCTACATATTTTTATATCATCGAGAGATAATTAATGCTCTTTAGAATTTTAATACGGCATGTGTACACCAGTAATCTAAGAAGATATTTGTTTAATGGAAAATATTAACAAATATTCTTAGCATATTGTTTGAGCATATAAAATTAGTAATTGTTACCTTAAAAATTAGGTATGTATGACTTTTATATATGTTTGACTTGTATTTTTAAGACAAACTTTTGTTTTATGGATTTATTAAACAATGTTTTAAAAGTATTTGTCAGACGTCCTCGCAAACTTAGCTCAAATGATAAACACAATACACAATAGTACCTCCGGTCCTATTTATAAGAGAAAATTAAGTATAATACTACCGCCGATCCTATTTATAAAAGAAAATTGGGTCAACAAAAGCTGATGTATTTGGTTTAAAATTCAGTCCAAAATACATCAACTATTGTTCACTCAATTTTCTCTTTATAAATAAGACAGGAGATTCAAGGTCCGAGTTTATATCCGGGAAAAAAAAAAAGGTATTTGTCAGGTAGACCCATACTCTTTTAATACAATAAATGAAGTACACCTGGGAGTACGCCTGGTACGTATGAATTTCTTCGCGGAACTCCACTGTTTCGTGTATCACGTGAGCCTCGCTAAGATAGGAAAAAAATGTATAATAATAATAATAGTAATTATCCAATTCAATTATTATATAAATATAACACCAAACTATGCATGGTAGAACTTGAAGATGAGATAGAAACTTTGAAACGTGTGGATAGAGTTAGTAAATTGATCAGAAATGGAAGGTGTTGAAGTTGAACGGCCATTGAAACTTCACTTCATTCCGTATCCAGCATCTGGACACATGATGCCTCTTTGTGATATAGCAACTTTGTTTGCATCACGTGGCCAACATGTCACAATCATCACTACTCCCGTCAATGCCCAATCCCTTACCAAAACTCTCTCATCCGCCACCCTCCGTCTTCACACCGTTGACTTCCCCTATCAACAAGTCGACCTCCCTAAAGGCGTTGAATCTTTGACCTCCACCACTGACCCCATCACCACTTGGAAGATTCATGATGGCGCAATGCTCCTCAATGAACCCGTTGGGGATTTCGTTGAGAAGAATCCACCGGATTGTATCATTGCTGACTCCGCATTCTCATGGGCTAATGACTTGGCCCACAAGCTTCAAATCCCGAATCTAACGTTCAATGGATCGTCTCTCTTTGTTGTCTCGATCTTTCATTCCCTTCGATCAAACAATTTACTTCAGACAAATGATGATAATATATGATGCTAATTCAGATTCAAGTTCTTATGTTGTTCCAAATCTTCATCATGATAATATCACCTTGTGTAGTAAACCGCCAAAGATTCTCAGCATGTTCATTGGAATGATGCTTGACACAGTGCTCAAAAGTACAGGCTACATCATCAACAACTTTGTTGAACTTGATGGAGAAGAGTGTGTCCAACACTACGAGAAAACTACGGGTCACAAGGCTTGGCATCTTGGTCCAACTTCCTTTATTCGCAAAACCGTTCAAGAGAAAGTAGAGAAGGGAAACGAGAGTGATGTGAGCGAGCACGAGTACTTGAACTGGCTCAAATCACAGCGAGTTAATTCAGTGGTGTACATATGTTTTGGAAGCATAAACCATTTCTCTGATAAACAACTATATGAGATTGCGTGTGCAATAGAAGCATCAGGTCACCCATTCATATGGGTTGTTCCTGAGAAGAAAGGGAAAGAAGATGAGATCGAAGAAGAGAAAGAAAAGTGGCTGCCGAAGGGATTTGAGGAGAGAAACATTGGAAAGAAGGGTTTCATAATTAGGGGTTGGGCCCCACAAGTTCTGATATTGAGCCACCCTGCGGTGGGGGGATTTCTGACACATTGCGGAGGAAACTCAATTGTAGAGGCTGTTGGCGCGGGAGTTCCAATGATAACGTGGCCTTGTCATGCAGATCACTTCTGCAATGAGAAATTGATAACAACAGTCCGAAGAATTGGAGTGGAAGTAGGTGTAACAGAATGGTGTACAAATGGTAATGGGAAGAGAAAGAAGTTGGTGAGCAGAGATAACATAGAGAAGGCTATGAGGAGATTGATGGACGGTGGCGATGAAGCTGAAAATATGAGACAATGTGCTCGAGAGTTAGGAGAGAAGGCTACACGAGCTATTAAAGAAGGTGGTTCGTCTCATAATAATTTGTTAGCTTTGATCGACGAACTTAAAAGATTGAGAGACTGCAAACCACATGATTAATCAAAGGAATATGGTATGAGTTTTTTGAACTTATCCTAATAACGTCGTTGTTTCGTCAAGTAGAAATATTAATGTTATGGATTTGGTCGATGAATTTCTATTGAATACTAGCATAAAAGTGCTTTGCTGTTTTCAGGATTTCGGTCGATTATTTTGTTTTACTTATCATTAGATATTTCAATTTTCACCGTGGTACTAAGTTGAAGCAGTAATAAATGTATTTTCTTTGTGAAAGAAAATGTATTTTATATTATATTTTATTTTATTCTGTAACATTAGTAACTATGTTGAAGCAGTATTATGCAAATCAAAGGTTACTTGATGTCAATAATGCTCTTTTTACTTCGAGACCTCAATGAATAAATCTATGTCGTACTACTCTTTATCTGGTGTCAAGGTTCTTGGTTCTGTTTCAGATTTAACTCCAATTTTAAGTATACATGGTCTCAAACAATCCCATATACAATAATATTCAAAGTTGTCATCAACCTGGATCTCTTTAGGATAAAATCAATCCTCAAATGATCACTTCATTTTTAGTTTTGGCCTTCGATTTACTATTTTCTTGGAATATGTAGATGACATTGTTTTGGCTAGTGACGATCATTCTGAAACTCAACTTGTTAAGTCCTATCTAGATAAGAAATTCATAAGCATAGATTTAGGCACACCCCATTTTGTCGGGGTTAAACTGCTTAATCAGCGCAAATATACTACTGAGTTCCTTGAAGAAAGTGGTCAGCTAGCTAGGCATGAAGCTTTCTTCAACTCCTCGTGATCCTTTCTTGAAGTTGTATAATATCTATGAAACTTCTTCACCTTTGTAAGAACTTAGAACTTTCACTCAGTTCTTGCACACACACTCACTTGTATTTGATTCTCTATGTTCTTATCAGAGAAGAAGAAGAAAAAATGATTTTGAGAGAGATAAGACTATTGCTCAATGAAAAACTAACTGTCAAAAACAGAAAGTTTTCAAATCTATCTACTCTTACTTGTGCTGCAAGAAACTTATTATATTGACTAATCTAACTTGAATTAACTCTCAACAACCCTATCATATGATAAATTAGCTTACAGCAAGCTAATTGGCTTATTGTTGTATTGTACCTGAGCACAATGGAAAACAAGTTAAAAGAAAAATTCAACATTCTGCAAACAAAAAATAATCACTGGCAATGTAAAAGGTTAAGAATAAACACTAAACCACCGGCGAATACACAAGTTAGCATAAAGGGCAAATATGATAAAAGAAAGAAACTTACGAGGCGACCAAAGCTAAAGAGAGAAGATAGCAACCAACAAGGAGTCTCACACCGGATCAACTACTATAAATAAAGGGCCTCCCCTCCATGTACGATGACCTCACATTTTATCACCTTATTGATTAACTCTTCGCTACCTGCTAGCACATAATCTTACTTGGGTGTTGGAATATCTTTTGCAGGTATACACTCCCTCCCCATTTTGGATAAAGAGCATATGACCATTCGCAACATTTCCACTCACAGACGTGAAGGAAGGACATCTCAAGAGGTGCAGCCTATCTGTTCATACAGGAATAAAACGATTATTCAAATTTTTTATATAACAGATGTACCTCAAAATGTTAAATGCCTAAGAAAATTTGAAATTGACATTTTAATTTAAATCAATGCAACACTGAAACGTTTCAAGTTATAAAGCAACTAGTACATAGTATCTCAAAACTGAGAATGGAACTTGCAGCTTCACAGTGCATCAGAACTGGTTCAGTGGCTATGTGTTAAGGTGGACCTAGAGTGGCACATGTGTGGAGTTGAAGTTATGGGAGTCTCAGTGTCTCACAATGGATCAAATAGTACATTATGTTGAATCTTAACGGATAAAGAAAATGACAGCTTGCATGGAAATGATAAAATGGCACAAAATGATAAAGACGTTGACATGTATTATGCCTTGTCCTATTCAAGGACAAAATTTGTATTGTGCTTAGAGTCTTTATTTCCACCGTTTGATGGCAGCTACTTAAACTCTAGCAACCACTTTAGATCTCAAACTCATTTTTCACACTATGAACCTTCACTCGTCGAACTTTGAAGACATGAAAGAACTTGAAAATTTATTTTGGTCCTTGACAATTTTCTAGTTCTTGGCATTTTTCAAATTGGGGAAAATTAGTGTTTATGCTATAACAAGTCGGAGATTAACTTTTCCTTAGTATAAAAATGTTAGGACTAAATTGGATATTAATTTTAGAAAAAGACTGAATTGAATCACGGAAAAATTATAAGATACCAAATAAGATCTTTACTCTTAAAATAAATAAAAGCACTAAATATATTAACACTTTAATTCTTAATTATAGGACATCTTAAAAACATACTTTGATCTATTTTGGTCATATAAGTTACAAACGTTAAAAGATTTTTTTTTTTATTTCTTCATTTTTATGTCTCTTAATTTATAAACGTTAAACACTTTAATGATTTAAAATACAAACGTTAAAGACCAAAATGTATATAATTTGTAAAACTTTTCTTTTTTAAGAATAAAATTTGTAAAAATTTAGAAGAAAAAATGAAATAAAAAATACCTAAAAGGTCAAAATGTTTGACGTTTACAACTTAATAGATCAAAATGAAATGAAAAATTCAAGGGACAAAAGCAAAATCTAAAAATAACTTAAAATAAAAATATCTTTAACTAAACCTTTTAAAGACTAATAACGAAAGTTAGTAATTTAATAGAGACTAAAAATATATTTAATTCAAAATATTTAACTCTAAAAAAATATAAATATTTCCTCCATTTCTAAATACATGTCGCAGTTTTAAAATGCGCATTATTCACCTAATTTATTTTTACCATATTTTTTAACTAACATATAAATACAAAATATTAGTATGTAAGGTATTGTTTGATTTGTCTCAATGCATATTTTTTAAATATCATTTTTTTATAATTTTTTATTATAGATATTAATGGTCGTTTTCGTGAGCTTAACTTAAAGAATAATGCGTAATATGTACAATACTGCACTTATTGTTTTAAAAGATGAATTTCTCTAACCAATTAAAAAAAAAAAGGGATCAAATCAAATCAAAACTAACCGATTACTAAAATAAAATAAAAACCTTCTGGAAAACATAATAATTTAGTAAAAAATTATATTTGGTCAACAAAATTAAATAGAAATTAAAAAGAAAAATTAAAAAATAAGTGGACCCATCATCTTTTCACCAAACCATAAATTAACCTCACTCTCTTCTTTACACTTACGCCGTTTTTTCTCAAAACTTCTTCACTCTCGCTTACTCAAAACTCTTCCAAATTCTTCAATTCCCAATTCCCTCTTCCAAACCCTAATTCTCATTCCCTTCATCAATGGAGCATCAATGCTTCAATTCCCATCCCAATTCCGGCAATTCCTCACCCACCTCTCGTGAATTGCTCGAAAACGATCACCACCGTTCATTCGATGAACCACCACCTTCCAACGGTCCCAAAGTGAAGCTCATGATTCGCTTCGGCGGAAAAATCGAACTCAGGCGTCACGACGATCAAAACTACTCCTACATCGGCGGTGACACCAAAATCCTCACCGTCGATCGTAGTATCAAATTCTCTAACCTCATTGAGAAGCTTTCTGCAATGACGTTTTCTAATGTTTGTCTCAAGTATCAACAACCTGGTGGAGAGCTTGATTCTTTGATCTCAGTATTCAACGATGACGATCTCGATAGTATGATGTTTGAGTATGATTGCATGTGTCGCGTTTCACCTAAACCTGCAAGGATGAAGGTTTTTCTCTTCCCTCTCCCTGTTAACAATGTATCTTCTGATTCTTTGGATTCCGCTTTCAATCTTGCGGTAGTGGAAGATTCGAAATCGGACGGACAGATGTTCGTCAACATGCTCAATTCCGTTCATCGTCCGCCGCCGGTGGAGGATTTACCTCCTCCGCCACCTCCGTCGACGATGAAGACGAGTCCAGATTATCTGTTTGGATTAGATAACAATCAGGCGAAATTTCCGGTGACTGAACCGGATTTCCCGGCGAAGGATACGGAGTGTGGGACCGAGACGGTTACAGAAAAAGAGATTCAGGAAATTCAGATGGTGGAAACTGTGAATGATGATGAAAAGAAAGTGAAAGTTAACGGAGAAAACGACGGAATTAACGGTAGTGCTGAACAGCAAGTGAAATTTGACGGAGAAAACGGTGGTGTTGAGGTTTCCTCTGAAGAAAACACGGAAAGAGTGATTCCGTTAGTTACTAGTGAACCTTCTGCTGAGGATCCGGTTCAAGAAGCTCAACCGGGTTCATTTTGTTCCTGTTCGGTTCAGATACCTGAACCGGTTTCGGTTCAGTCATCATTCACTTCAGAAATGTATAATGTTGCTGTTGCTGTTGCTGGTGGTGGTTATTCGATGGGGTATGCAAATGAACCGGTACCAGTTTATTTGATTCCAACACCTTCTGGATTGTATCAAGCTATGAGGCCGATTACTGGACCAACCGGTCAACCGGTTTATTTCGCGTATTCGCCGATTGTGAACAATGGTGGTGGATATTCTCATGGTTCGTATGTGGCTAACAGATCAGCTTTGCCATTGTAGGTGGTGGCGGGTGGTGGTGGTGAAGGCTGGAATTGATGGTGGGAGATGGCTGTTTCCGGTGAAATATTTTGCATATAAAGGCATTCATTCATTATTCAAAAACAAAAAAAATTCATTTGTTTAATTTCTGTTTTGAAAGATAGTGCTGCTGGTTTATTTTTGGGTTTTTGTTATGATATGGAATATTGGTGTTAAAGAACATTGTTTTGATTCTTGTTGATAGATGCATATTCGAAAGGATTCTGAAATGGTTTTTTAAAGTGTATTATGGATTCTGATTGATTAGTATATTGGTTTTCATTTTTATTTTTTTTATATGATGGATTGTCTCTGTTTATTCCTCTGTATGTTGGTTTTTTAATTGAATAGAATTTAAATTAGTCCATGATTTTGCAAGACAGTTTCAAATAAACACATGAGATTATGAAAATTTTGAAAGGGTTCTTGAGGTTAACTTTTACTTATATTAATCCTTCTCAAAATATTGTGATTAAAAATAAATATTAACTAAACTATGTTTACGGAGATAGAGTTGGTAACATAATTTAAAAAATGAGTCTCTTACAAAGTGAGAATAATTTGACGATGATTTTTTCATTTTTGGCTAGATGTTATTTCCTAGGTCTAGTGCTGCCAGCGTTTTTTTACGTAGATCTTGTCTCATACTGTAACGCAATGGACATTAGTGATTAATTAACAATTGGAGTTTGGTTGATAAAATATTTGATTATAGTTTAAATAAACAAATGAAATGTGCAGTTTATGTTAGTCTGTTAGGTAGTACTAGTAGTAGGATCGAAATAACCGTTTTGTGTAGTACACGTGATGAGGATGTTGGTTGTTGCGGTCAGCCGTCTTCAGCAAAGATTATGATATTTAGGTACGTAATTAGGTAAAAAAGCTAAAATGGTAAATACTTGGATCAATTTTTTCTAAAATAAAGTTATGTGAAAAATCCCATATTCTTTCCACACAAAAAAAAAAAAAAACTCTAAAAATCTCATATGTCGTTGTCAAGTATACATGAAAGCCAATGCCTTACCATAAATGGTTATTTTAGAGTTCATGACATGAAGTAATTTCTCTCTTCATTCCTATAGTATCTATCTTCAAACTCCAATTTTTTTATCTTGCAAAAGAGTGTGTTAGGATGAACAAGATATTAACATTTGTTTGTTTGGATACACCTTTTGCATTGTGCTAGAAATAAGATTCTAGACAACAAGCAAGAACACAATGACCTTTGGAGTGACTATGAGCTCAACTCAAATACATATTCAACTTCATCAATGGTCGTGTTTGTATGTAACATCCATTCAGAGCTTATCATAGTCATAGACTAGTGAGACCACATTGTTCCCTTTACCTCTTCAAGAACATGAGTTTCACCAGATGCAGTCTTGCCAATCACTTCTTTTATTCATACATTATTAATCCCCATCTTTCTACTAAAAGAAAGCCAAAGGAGCATCAAACATAGTGCCCAAAGCCCATTGCCCAAGCATGTGACCAAATAGTTAAGCAAGCGCATGGTAATGTTAACCCATTCACACCGCATCCTCCAAAGAACTACAAAAAGATTCTAAATTAATAAATAAGTGAAGTGTTTGTTTGATCTCAGTTTCGGAGGGGTCGAATTTGATTTTTAAGGTTGTAGAATCGATTGTATCATGTATGATTTAAACGAGAATTGATTTTACAATTGATTTTAACATTAAATTTATTGTTAAATTCGTTTTTACATCGATACATCAAAATGAAATTATTTACATTCAATTCACTTTTATTCGAATCAATATTACAAAATCAATTTATATACTAAATACATGAAGACACGTAAATATTCTAAACAAGATGCCGAGTTTACAATCCAAATTTTAGTACTAATGGAGTAATGTATTGTGTTTGGAAATATCACATTTTCACATCCAACTGAAAGCTACAAAGTCAATGTGCATTTAGTTCCTCTCACCATGTCACCAAACATACTTATAGAACCATGTCAATCTAACTAAATGTTGGTAAACTATGTACAACCTGGCTCAACATTCTTAACTGTTAAATTGCTCAACTTGACTTACCTCATCCCAAAATGCTTATATGATCTCACTGCCAGCCTCATCCACGATATTTGTCCAATTTTTTACTTGGTGTGGACCTGATTTCTCGCAATCAAAAAGGAAAAGTACTTGCTACGAAATTTTATGAACCCTAAATTGGTAGAACGAAGAATATATATGGATAACACAAATTTTTAAACTTCAAGATACGATGTATTTTCATAGTACATTAATTAGATTTAGGGAAAATTACACTCACCTCCCTTGAGGTATTCTTATATGACACTAACATCTTCTCTAGTTTTTAATCAAACATTAACCTCCCTTATTTGTTGTCTAAATAGACAAACACCTCCCTTTATATCTAACACTGTTATTCTCCGTTAAATTACCCCTCTAATTTCACTCATCCTCACACTCACATTTTCTCTTATCCATACTACTGAGCAATCTTCTGCCACTATTGCAAATGCATTCACGGAATAATTAAGTGTTAATTTGCTGACAGATAATTATGTCCTTTATTTTATTTACACGTGATGAAAGTATTTATGTTCAATCTGAAGAGATACAATTCATATTTCTCAGCCCAAAATTATACAAAAACCACAAAAAAAAAAAAAAAAAAAAAGAATTTATTCCAATTTCCAAATTCCACACTCAAGGAACTACACACTCCAGGAAAAGCAAGAAGAAGAAAAAAAACCCAATTTAAATATTATAGCAACGTTAAGGGAGATACTCCTACATAGGAAAATTGGACACAACTTTTAAATCAATGGTCGGCAAAGATTGTTCTTTTAAGAGGCCGAGATATATAATTGGCTTTGATTGTGAATTCTAGCAAATTGAGTGGTAGTTTTGGGATTGAACCAGTTAGTGTTTTGAAACTCATTAACTATGGAATGTTTGTGAGAGAATTCATGGTGTTTGGGAGAGATCCATATAGAGAATTGTGTGAAAAAATTCCAGGAATTTGAGTGTAGTTATGTGAAGAAGTTGTCACATAAATTCCAGGAATTCATGGTGTTTGAAGAGGAAATTGAGCCAAAGGAGATCTCACATAAATCATAATACAGAGAATGTGAGGAAAGTGAAATTGGAGAAGTTAATTAACAAGACTAACAGTGTTAAATGAAAAGGGAGGTTAGTGGTAAGTTAAAAACTAGAGCGGGTGTTAGTGTTATTTAAGAATACTTCAGAGAAGGTGAGTGTAATTTGCCCTTAGATTTACAAAGATGTAATAATACTTATTGTGAAAGAAAAAAAAGTTGTAACCCCATCATTTATCTAAAGTGGTTAATGAATTTTACCAATGATGAATTGTTTGGAATAATTTGAATTCGATTATTTAGTGGAACAATTATTGATCATACTTTACTAGTGAACTTAGTTCAACTTTAGTGGCAATTCTTTGTGTTCTGTCTGTCATCCTGTCATTTGTAAAAGAGACTATTTTGCATAAAAAATGGTTGGATTCTGCCGACCATCGACCGTGCCTTCAGAAAAGAAGGACACTTTTGATGTTGTATCAAAAGTAAGTATTTATATATCGTCTCCTCAGGGACTGGTGTGATATTCCAAGCCGTTCAACAATCGGTGTCGTTTTGAGCTAGGGTTTTCCGATGGTTTTGTTTCATAAACTAATAAACTACGAAATTGTAAAAGGTATGGGAGTTAACAGGGAAATGATTATGCTGGGATTAAACTTCATCAACCCACTTATACGTATTATCGGATTAGGGTTGCGGATTCCAATTATCAATCGATATTATCACGTATCCCTCGACAACATCATTTGTGTCCAAACAATATTGTGATATCAATTGTATCGTTCAATCGTCGATGTCTCACACTATTAAACGATCCAAGAGTCGTTCCTATCATTCAATCGACGATTTCTCAATCTATTAAATGATAAGAAAGCATTAAGTGTGGATACAAACGGTGATTATCAAAACATCTATTCCATGTCTAGAATCTATGTTTTGATAGATGGTTATTCTCATCTAGATTCAAAAGTATTTTTCAATCACTAATAAATCAAACATAAGCATTACAATGCAAGAATAACATCAATATATTGAAATAATTAAAATCACACAACACCATAATCAAAGGGAATACATACTAATAGAGTTGATTACATTTAATCCCAACAAAAAAAGTTTAGTTACTCATTGTCATGGTAACCTTACAAGGAGAAAAGAAGAGATGGAATGGAACCAAGCCATGATGTCTCAATGATCTTGTGTCTTCCTTCAATCCTTGTGCTCCTTACTCTTTAGAGTCTCTCTGGTCTTTCTCTTGTTTCTCTCCGAAAGTGTCCTGTAATAATATCTTATGATATGATATGATGTCCTCCCCTGAAAAGAACAAATGGGCTTTTATATGGCCTGTTCTGTCTCAACTCGCCTCACGAGTAGAAACGCTCGCCATGGCAAGTAGTGGTTTCTTCACCAGTGGGTTTGTGCCACGTCAGCTCTGAGGAGATTTGGGCCGCCTTAACTCGCCTCGCGAGTGAGTTGCTCTCTAATCACTCGCCATTGCGAGTTGAGGGCGAGTGAATATGCCTTCCTGCCTTTGCTTGCTTTTGCTACTCGCCATTGCGAGTTGGAGGCGAGTAACTTCATCTTTCTGCCTTTTTGTACTTTTTTTCTTGTTTTTCTTCTTTGTTTAGTGTCTTGAG
>Ga0228710_1009233_pt1 | contig 13791 bp, 3 predicted proteins | sample MedpolnodulmetaG_FD_177995 | JGI IMG/M metagenome (GOLD analysis project Ga0228710, IMG submission 177995) | Root nodule microbial communities from Medicago polymorpha collected in Santa Monica, California, United States - pink nodules | ecosystem: Host-associated > Plants > Roots > Nodule...
TGCTTTTTTTGGTTTTTTTTTTTTTTTTGAGAGGAACCTGTTTTGAGTTTTGACATTTTGTTTTTTGGGATTTGTATTACAGTTAATGCATGCTATTCAAGTAGCAGAGAAAGCACAAAAACCTCCACTTGAAGACATGTTTACTGATGTCTATGAGGAGCAAGAAAGAGAACTTAGAAAAGTCATTGAGAAGCATCCCAAAGATTACCCTTCTGATGTTCCTTTGTAGATATTTCCAATTCAAAACAACCATTTGTACACAAATTCACAGTCCGAATGTAAAATAAAGTTGGGGGCTGCATGCATATTCTTCTGATTACTTTTTATTTCGAAATTCTTGTGTTACTCACTATTAAATCAACGTGTTCTACCATAAAAGTAACATTTCAATAACATAGAAATAAACTAAAGAAAAACTAGAATATTGCTCTGTAGCTTCTGTTGCTCTTATGTCGATGCAATTAAAACCAAGGAAACCACTTCTACAATTTTAACTTTAAACAACACTTTACTTAGCAAGGGTTGAAAACCTTTTCCTAAAATATCAAGGTCCTGTTTGAATAAACAACTTTATTTGCAGCTTATGGCATAAGTGCTTATCATGATAAGCGCTTATGTATAAGCTTATTCTATAACAAAAAATAACATAAAATAAAATATATGTATTGTTGTATAAGCTACATTTTAAATTTTCAAAAGAATTAGGGTCAATTCAAAAATTTTGAAAATGTGAGGACTATAATGCAAAGTTTGAAAAATTATAAGAATGAAGAAATTGGAAATTCTCATCTTTTAGGTGTCATTTGAAATTCACTAAACTTAACTTGAATAAAATACTTCATTAATTTCTATCATTTTGAAAATTCTACAAATTATCTTCCAAACAATATAATTCACCTAAAAATATTTGAATTCCCTCGTAACATTACATTACCTCAAAAAAATTCTCTCATCCAAACACACTCTAGCGAATTTGACAAACATAACGTGCGTCATTTTTCAACATGTTTAACATGTAGTGTCATAAACCATAGGAATTCTCATTCATGCATTTGTTCAAAGTACTTGAGAGTTGAGACCCATTTAACAATAAACTTGAGAGCAAAAATCATCCGGAATCAAAAGCTACAAATCGTATTGTAAAGTTGCGAACGTAAGTTAATTAGTCATTCAAATTAAATCATTATTCTGATCAAATCAACTCTCGTAAGGTCAATAGTCATTAAGTTTTACCATTCTTCCAATCAAATTAACTTTGGCAGAGGCGGTTTGTTACAACTTTTTGTAGAAGAAAAAAACAGTTTTTTAAAACAATCAGTGTTAAGAGTATTGCATTAGTTTTTTCGTCAAACAAAAAAGAGAGTATTACATTGGCTTGTTTCATTCAGAATAAAAAAAAATCAAAAAAATAAATTCAAATGAGAAAAATGTTAAGATATATTTTCAAAAGTAGTTTTATCTAGAGAGAAAATAAGTGTTTCCCTAAAAAAAAATCTAGAGAGAAAACAAGTGTTAATAGGTTGAAGTAATATTGTAATAAAAAAAAACTCAATGATTTTTCCAAAAAGGTAATCTTCTATGACAATATATAAAAAGGACACGTCAATTTGGTCTGGTTTTTGTTCCTTCAGATTTTACCTTTCATTTAAAATATTTTATTTATTACTTTATCCTATTTTATTAATATTATTTAAGTTAGTAATTAAAAAATAGTTAAATCATATTAAAGTAGGAACAACTCCATTGTAATGAAGGCAATCTTAGATATAATAAAAAGGAGTTTATTGTAATTTTATTTTGCAATTTTTTTTATCATATTATATGCAAAACTTGACATCTCTCTCTTTATGTATAATTAAACGCATTAGAAAAACGGATAAATGACTTGTCAAAAAATAAAATAAAATAGGATAATTGAATACCTAATTCCTTTAGTTAGTTTCTAAAATGATAAGCAACTATAAAACTATTTTTCTTATTTTTTTTAATATCTAAACACAATATCTTATTTGTTGCTTTTTTATTCCCAAATTATAATTTGTTTTTCTATTTAATAAATATTAAGAAATGTAATTAATTTTGTATGGAAAAGAGATATTATGAGTTGTTTTATGAAATTGTTATGAGAAAGATAAATTAAAATTGAAAAAAATAGAATAATAAATAGTTAATGGTATAATATTAAAAATAATTAATTTTTTCTTTTGAAAACGAGTTATAATTTGGGACGGAAGAACCACAAATTATTTTTGATTCAAAAATAAAATGTCAAAATATATCACAAAAAAGTAAAAATTAATTTTGGTTCCTCCAAAATGAAAGCAAATACATGAGCCTCCCACAGACACTGAAATGAAAAGATGGAAAACAGAACGAACGAGAAAGCTTCATCGTTAAGATGGAAAATCCTTCGTCACGCTCTTCTCTCTAAACCTTCTTCTTCTTCTTCTTCAACAAACTCAGGTAATTCAATTCTCACACACATCCACATTCATCAAACTTCCTTCTATTCAATCTTGTTTTCATGCCCCAATTATATTATTTTCAGACGAACAATCTGAAACGAGTATCAAACGCATTTCAAGAAGAACAAGTCATGGATTCAACTTGATACAATCTCATGTAATCCACGATTCAAATAATTGCAAAGATGCTCGAGTTTGTTACACTTTACCAATCCCTGACAATCCTCAACTGTTTTTGAGGTCAGTTTTGTTTTTGGTGTTCAATTTAGAATATTCATTCAAGTTTCTTAGTTGAACATTATCTATTGGTATATTTTATTCACGCAGACAAAGAGTTGACAACCATGCTAACCTCAGTGATTTTCAGACATGTAACAAATACAACATTGACAACACTGGGCTTGTCTGTAAGTTTCTTTGCCATCTCACAACTCATAACTGCATCTAAGATTTTCATTTCTGAGCTTACAATGACTGATTATATCTGCATAAAATATTCTATTGTCATTGTAGAATAGTTGAACAGTTCAGAATAAAGAAACCATGAGCTATAAGCTTGTTGTCAAAGTTTTTATTCTATATTGAGGACAAGTCTTTTCTTTAGGACTTGAAACAATTACATTTGTTGTGCGACATATGCTACAGTTTGGTGTATTAGGCCGGAGTGTAACCCCCCAAGTTTTTAAGGAAGACTTTTTGTCTTAGTTGCTGTTTTGGGATATTATTAGGCGATTGGCTTCTATCTTGCATAAATCACATGGTCTTTTATACGGGTTTCCCTTGTAAATATCCAGTGGGATTTGGTTACCGTTGCTCCCTTGATCTTGTTATTATTTTTTGTTTCTTCAATTTATTTATTTTTGGCTGTGGAGGTTCCGTTTAGTTACCTGTCCCTTGTTGATTGAAGCTCAATGGACCTGGAGTTTTTGTTCCAGTTGATAAAAGCCATATAATACAGGAGAACATAAACAAAACACTGTTTTATTGGACAAAACCAGGCTTATATCAAAAGTAATTTAAAACTTGAATCGAAAAAAACAACCCACAGAAGAAGAAAAAAAAAAGAAGGTATCCGAAACATTAGGCAGTTTGAGAGGGTTTAATCTCTTCCAAAGTCCCACCACATTCCTGACCTACCTTCTCTCTCTATACTTCCCTTAAGACCGCTTTCAAGCTGCATCAGTGCATCTTACTCCTTCCCTACTACTCTCATCTTCCAGCTAGTTAGTTACCCCTGGATAATGGAAATCTCTCTTTACTTTTTTCTATCAGTTGTGATTCCCTGTATCACAACTTTTTTTTTTATCTTCTTTCATAGACTTCAATTATGTTATGTGTTCTGTTAGAGTCCATATAGAGATTTACGAAGATGATGAACTAGTTTCGAAGACTCATCCTAAGGAACAAATCAGCAATTTTGCACTAATTAGATTCAAAGAAGGTAATATCTATTGAGTTTAAATACCTACGGAGACTAGAGGAATACCCTTTTGGGATCGAGTGTAACCTTCAAGGGAACACCTGAGCTGTTTCAATAAGATGGCATTTTTGCATTTATTAACCCCATTTTGTCGAGGGGTATGAAATGAACACATGATGTTTGGTGAAGAAAGACATGAGACGCTGCTGCATAAAACTTTAACATGACCAAGGTAAACATGTAATATCAATGCATAAGGTAAGCATGGTTGACTTAGTATGACTAGGAACTCGTACATCAATGGACTAGGGAAAAAGGAGACCTAATTCCAATATATACTTGATTAGGAAGCAAACTACACTTGTTTCTTGAGTTAACACAGTTCACAAGACGTAGTGGAAATCTTGGACAAGGTTCGACTAATTGTTGTAACATTGCCAGGATAGGATGGCCCAATTCAGCATGTATTAGAAGGTGGAATCTGTGGCATTGCCAATGCCAAGATAGTCAGTGAGTTGATAGAGATCATTAAACTCACATCTAATGTCAATCATCTAACCTGAACATTGATCCCGCAAAAAAATAAAAACAAAATAAAATCTCTAGTAAAAGATATGAAACAATCAAGAGAGCAGTTTAAGAGGCTAATAAAAAGTAAATTAATTGGAAATCTTGGAACATATAGTACAAAATCAATTGAAAGAGGAAGGAGAGGTTGGGTAGTACCAACCCGTGTGGACTCTGTTTGGGAACCATTAGCTAAGGTAACCATGTGAAATAACCCAGTGAGGGAGTTGAGAGAGAAGCTATTTATATCTACAGATGCGATCAATGGCACTATAATCCAGAACCCAAAGACCAAGAGATGATGATTGGAAGTACGAGCAAACAAATTACTGTTGTGTACAATAGAGGTAGTGGAGCTTAAACAGATGCTCCACAAACCATTTCAAGATATCATCATAGCAATTAGTTGTTGTAGGATTAGTTTATGTAATGGGAGCTTTCAAAAGTCATTGCCCATAGTCGCAATAGGCACTGCAAAATGCACTGAAGCATGCATCAAGCAGCAAGAATAAGTATGTGCAGCTTGGACGCTATCTCATGCAATGCTCTAATTAAATCAAACGGAGCTGATATATGTAGGGTTCAGGGCAACCAAAACTCAGCTGGTGGCTGCCTGAATAGAGCAGAAAACAATCTAACAGTGGCTGTAGCGGATTTTTGGGTTTCTGGAATGAGGACACATTAGTGGAGACCAAAAATCTTGGAAAACACAGTTTCTGGAAAAAACAAAAGTTGGTACGATGAACTAGTGGGTATCCCGGGATTCTTGGAGCAAGGTTGGCTCTTATCGGGCTCTAGATATCATGTTTAGTGGGAAAGACAAGTGATGAAATCTGTATTTGACACAATGAAGCTTGTCCCACTGGCTACAAAGATTAACATTATCCTACTTACACGATAATGAGTAACCATAATTACCCTATTTGCATTATTTCTAACCGATCAAAGTTTCTGTAGTAATTATGTAGATAAGGTTTTTTTTTTTTTGACAGTGATAAGGCTATTCTTTAAAAATTTATTTTAGGGCATATTTTATAGCTAATTGAATACGATTTTATATGGCTATTGAGTGGAGGGAGATTACTTTTTTGTGTAAATGTTCTGATGCAAAAAAATTTATTATTTTTTTGCCTAAAAAAAATGATTTATCTACAAAAAACTTTATTCACTGGAGGGACATTTTTTGGATGAAACAACATAGGTGATTATTTGCTATCACTATATTTTTTGGATGAATACGATTTTATCGGCTATTGAGGATTTTTATTCACTGGAGGGAGATTACTTTTTGCGTAAATGTTCTGATGTTAATTTTTTTTTGCCTAAAAAAAACGACTTTATCTACAAAAAAACTTTCTTTTATTCACTAGAGGGACATTTTTTGGATGAAACAACATAGGCGATCATATGCTATCACTTACAGTTTTCACTATCCTCTTCATATTGATTCAGGTCTTTTTATTTTCACAGTTGGTGCTTATAAATTCATGATGTTCTCTGCAGGTAATTGGCCATCAGAAGATGTTCTTGCTCATTATTGCTTGTCACATAGAGATATATTCAGGTTTGAGGATCTATATTTTTTCTTTTATGAGGGTTTTACTCAGCTTTGAATAACTATTATTATATTTTACTTTATTCTTCCTCTGTATATTAGCATCATTTTGACTGTTATTTTTCTGTGACCTCAGACTGGTATGATTTCTTTTAGGTCTAAAAAAGTTATTGAGCTTGGTTCTGGCTATGGCTTGGCTGGATTTGTTATTGCAGCTGTTACTGAGGCATCAGAGGTTGTAATCTCAGATGGAAATCCGCAAGTAGTTGATTGTATCCTTTTGCTATAGTTATTGATGACAACATTTCTTAATTTCTTATGTTAATTAAATAGATGATAATTGTATTGTAAGAATTCAATTCTTGTTCTACAAATGGATGTGAGGAAGGGAAAATAGTCTCCTGGGTATAAATTTCAACAATTTTTTTTTTCTTTCCCTTTATATTTTTAATGATAAACATGAAACAACTGGATTAAGATTTCATGATCACCTTTTAGACCTTTATTCACAATGGATGCTAGGTGTCTTATATGTGTAAAATATAATTTTATAGTAGCTGTTTATGCCATCATTACTCATTAGTTAACATGTTTTTTCCCTAAGCCTTATTTGAACTCATTTGTGAGTGGTTATTTACTTCAGCGTGATTTCATGCTGTTAGCAGGACAAATATAGTGTTTAGTTATAGATGACCTTATCAGACGAGTTTGGTGGCATTTTGGTAATGTCTTGTGCTCTTATAGACATGTATTTCCTACTTTAGATAATATGGAAGTTATTGCCCAAGTGTTTGTCATTTAATCTCCGTCTCAACTTCAGTTGTTGTATTTAGTATTTACTTGTGGAAAGGAAAAGACCACTCAAAAACTTAAATTAGCTATTACAAGCAAACTGGTGTCATTTGATCTTGTCATATGTATGTATGTGGGTGTGCTGATAGACAGATTGGTTTTGTCCAAGTCTAACCTTGACTGTCCATGTATAATTGTATAATTAGGATTTTGTCGTCCCTATAAAATATGATTTTTAAAAAACATAAATGGTTGGAAGTAGTGAGATCTTTAAGCAAAGTATCAGCACCTATATTTATATTAAAAAAAAATAAAAATGTACTCTACTTCTGATATTAGTGCTTCTTCGTTGCCGTTGAAATACTTCGCCCATGTTTGACATTTCTCCCTTTGTAGGGGTACTTTACGGGGGAGATTTCTCTTCCCAGTGTAATAAACACAGTATTAAAAGTTTTTTTTCTTTAAAAGTTTGCATGGAATATTATTCCTTTTGAGAATATGCTTCATTAAATATTTTCATGTCAAGTGGATTGTTCTTCGATGACAATCAGATACCCAGCGTAACATTGAAGCTAACTCTGGAGCATTTGGTGATACGGTTGTGAAGTCTATGAAGCTTCATTGGAATCAGGAAGATACTTCTAGTGTTACAGATGCTTTTGATATCATTGTTGCAAGTGATTGGTAAAATCTTTATTTGAATTTTCAATTTTCAACTGTTCAATATTTGCATGCTTTTCCAACTTAGATGACAATCTTATTTTCAGCTCTAGTGACATAGCTGTAAACCTGTAATTTCTTACTTAGATGCCAATAGTATTTTCTATAAATAGTTTTGATAAATATAAGAGTCAAAGGGTTCAGCATGTGGTGATAATTACAGAGCATTAAATATATTGTTTATTTCATGGAGGATTTGTTTTTTTTTCTTCGATGAACAAATTTTTGCATTCATGTTATGGTTGGTCAATGGAGTTACTTTTCTATGTTTCCTTTTGTTAACTTTTTATCATTTTCAATATTTAAAGTTGGATATGTTCAGATAATAACTAAATTTATTTTCAAGTGGAGAAAAGGCAAACATATATTATGTACGAAATTAATCAGCAGATTAACATGCATGCAGCTTGACTTGCCTTTTATTTTGGTCTTTATGATAATCTTATCTTTATATTATGACATTGAATGGTTATTTTGACAGCACTTTCTTCAAAGATTTCCATAGAGATCTTGCTGGAATTGTCAAGCACTTGTTATCAAAAACAGAATCTTCCGAGGCTATATTTTTAAGTCCAAAAAGAGGAAACTCATTGGACCTGTTCTTGGAGGTAGCTGAAGAACATGGCTTGCATTTCAGTGTAACAGAGAACTATGACAAAGAAGTCTGGAAGCGTCATGAGGGGTTCTTGAATGGTGCAGATAGGGACTCTTGGCCCAGTTATGAAACAGGTCACTGCTATCCACTCTTAATCAGAATCACCCTGTGAACTTTCTTCTAGACATTCTGCCTGGGACCTCCTTTCATTGTTCGTAAAGACAAGTGGAAATCTATTCCTCCAACAGAGGAAATGTCTAGTGCAGACACTTACCAATTGCACCCTTATGTAATGTTTTGTTGGGGTCACATCTTCAGTAGACAGTACTTTTGTCATCCAAGAAGGCACACATGAATGTGAAGGGGATGTGGCAATTCACGTCAAAAGTGAATATTATAATATCTGTCACAAAAGTACCTGAGATTTTTAAAAACTTTATTTTAGCCCACTTGGTCTTTATAACCAGAAAGAAAGGAGAAAAAAAAAAGAAAAAGTCATCAATAGTTCTTCATGTGGTATAAAATATTATTACTAGTGATTAAAATGCTTTCACAAGTGTGTCATGATTATGATTAAAAAATGGAAGGTTAGATGAATCATGTTTGGATTGGTTGTGGTTTTATTATTGTGACGGTTTTTTGGATTACCTAATGGTTTCTGCATTGCAACTTTTGAAAGAAAAAAGTTCCCCTTATCTTCATTTAGGCATCATAGTTACGAGGATAAAGCTTTTAGAACAGCAGTCCATTGAGTAAACAAAGCAACTCCACCAATGGGGTGAAGCTCTACTTGTCAAAAGATAGCATTTGGTTCTATTAAACTAGAAATTTATCCAAGTGGAAAATTGATGCTTTTTTCTTGTATCTAATAGTAATAGTAATTAGATGTGCTTTGTCTTTGCAGTGAGATTATGTATGGACATGACTTGGGATTCTTAGCTATTAAGTAAGCAACTACTAGTATTAATTTTCATATAAGGTTCTGTTTTGTCGATTGGACTACTCTGAATGTCTCATTGTACCCTTTGTGAAATTTACTTGCCTTTTTTATTTATTTATTTTTTTCTGTAAAAGGATGGTCTAGTAGTCTCGTAGAAAAAGGGTGGGGTCCAGGGACAAGCACAAGCCTAAGACAGTTCATGTACCAAATAAAATGTTTCCTAAATTATTGAAAGGGTTCTGGCATATTTTTCAGAGTTTTCTGTCCAAGAAACATGGCAACCACTGAATATTTTTCATGCATATATAACTGAAAGTAACTGACCAAAGTTTGTTATCAAGAAACTGTAAACCGCCAACGACCTATTTGTTTATAACGTGTGTTAACTTGTTTGTATTTTATATTGAATTTTCAAGAATTCATCACCCATGATTTACATGTATATTGTACCAATGTCATCATACCATGTATATCAAGGATTCGTCATAGCTATATACCCTTTTACACCCTCATTTTCATTCCCTTCACATTCTCACATGCAGTTACTGCTCTATGCCAAGACTATCATCCTCTATGTTGTCTTAACCTCACCTTTAATTCCCACTTCGATGACTTCCTCAACTAGGGATAGGTTTTATCCTCTGCAATGTCAAACAAACCATCAAGAAATTCGACTTTCCATGAGCTATCAAGATAATGAATTCCAAAGTTTAAGTGATTGCTGAGACCAATATGATTAAACCCATAGGGAGAGTTAAGCCATGCGAGCAATAAAGCCCGAATAGGATCACAAAATAGAGTAAAACTCCTACGGTGTAATAAAATAGAGTTTTATAATATAGTGATTTGTCGATATATCACTATATCACAAAATTCTATTTCATTATACTTTGAGAGTTTAACCGTTGAGAGATTTCTCAACAAAAAAAAACCTCTTGGGAGATTAACTGAGTGTGCTCCCGGACACTATTTTAATGTCAAATCTATAAATGAAAAGGAAGTAAATACATATAATTACATTTGATGGTGGCGTTAATTATTTCTTGATGTGCAAGCTTCGTAGTTAATGCTAATTATGTGTGACTCCTTTACAGAGAGACTTAAAAAGTTCCACATCAACTACTACCTCATTTCAGTAGAGCTTTGCCTCCACTACCATATTAGCAGAATGATGTCTTTGCTATCACTTGTCTACCCCTTCTTATTCAGTACCGGGGACAAATGGCATAATTACATTGAACTGGGGCCCACACTATGCTAGAACTTCACCTCTAGCAGTTCACAGTTTACCACACCTTGACACGACTTAATCTTTTCTATTGCCTCAATTAAATCTTATAGTGGCTACTATGTTTAGTAGCATATGAGGTATTACCTTAAAGAATGTATTACCCAATTTAGTAGTACATTCGACCTCCTTCAACTTGGCCAATTGTCCTTACTATTGACCCAATTAGTGCATTGTCCAATCAAAAGTTGATCATGATGACGGTGCATGATCTCTATCTTGTTCTACATTGGATCAAAAAAGTATTTATGATGATGACAAATTACATTTGTCACATTCTAAATCAGAATAAAAGCAAACCTTTGATAACCGTATTTGATTTTTAAGCTGTACTACTATAGTATTAATTAATTGCACGAAAAACCGCAATTAATATAATAAAGAAGACATGAGTATTTTATTGTCTCTGTTTACTTTGTGATTTCTTCGTTGTGATCGAGAAAAGACAAAATGTTAATTAGGGATGATGCATTTTTAAAAATAATGAAAATATTTTGTTAGTTTTATTTTTCAGAAATATAACACAATTGTTTATTTTAAGAGTGTATTTTCTTTTTAGAGACTTCAAATATTGAGTTTATGTTTAGAATCATCGTAGATTTGACAAATTCTTAGTAAATACAAACATACACTTTAATTTCTTCACCGTGGATTTGACATGTAATCGGCATATTGCAAAATGTTCTTTTTTTTTTAAGAAACTAAATTAACACCTAAACTGACATCGGAAGAATCAAATTAGGGACCTTGAAGAGGAGCACAATCCTAACCCATCAAAAAAGCTAGCTAGTTATTGGTTTACTATCCCTTATTTATTTGTTTGTTTGTTAAGTAGTTCATTTTATCTTCAACTTTTTAGTTAAAATTATTTTCTTCTTATTGTTCGTTTCAAAATTAACTTTTATTAATTCTTTCTCTACTTTCATCCATTTTTATTTCTTCTTTTTGTTTTACTTAATTATAACATTAGCCTTGTTCCTCTAAAAAAAAAAAAACATTAGCCTTGGTGTTCGGTCGTATTGTTCCATATTTGTGTTTGTGGAGAATGATGACACCCTAAAAAATTGATGTGATGGTTGCCTGCCGTGGCTGAACTATGGCAACAAAATCAAATTCTTGCACAACAAATTAGTATAATTTTAAAGGAGGAATCACTCTTGGCAAAGCATTAGGGATAATTTACGAGTGGAACGTGGCTTGAATGTGATACTTAAGAACAATGAAGCACAAACTCTTGATACCAACATCAGACATATGACACGTTAACATGGCATAAACTAAATTGAGAGTTGAGATGATTTATGTATTAACCTTATGATAACAAAGTTATGGGCTTGATAATGATCCCTGAGAAAAAGAGTAATGAGAGGAACTTTTTCAATGCAATCCTTAGTCATTACATATATAATGCTAAGATAAGATGGGTACTTTATAAAGAACTAATTAATCCTATGAATATATGATAATAAGCCGCACAAAAAATATGATAAGCGAATTTTTTTTTTTGGGTGAACTAGAGAATTATTTTCTATTTGTCTCAAAAAGTAATTGTAAAATGTTTAAATCCATGGTTAGGAATGTTTGACCAAAAGTCAATTTAGTGTTTGAGTGTGTGTTTAAGACGAGTCCATCTTTGCTCCATTTTGCTTAACTCCATTTACTCATTTTTAATACACAGATGATTGTCATGTGGAAAAAATAAATCCAAGGGTTGTAATTAAAAGAATTAATATAGTATTCTTTGATTAAGGAGAATTAATCCATCTTCTCTCCCAATCTTCTTCACTGCTGCCTCTACCTCTTTCTCCTCCTCTTCCGTGGCCGCCATTGTTACATAAATCTAAGTGGTATGTAACATGCGTCTGAGTTAAAAGGTATTGACAAATGTCTAAGGCGGTGTGTCTAAAAAGTATCAATATTAAAATGTGACGAACATAACACTTTGTGTGCTTTAAAGCTTAAAAATAATGTTTTCTTTACAAGCTAAAGAATAATGTTTTTATTAAATAGGGTGTGTCTAAGGAGTAATTTTTTAAGGGAGTACTAAAACATTTGAGTATATATGCAATTGTTGAAAATAGATATATATAGAAAAAAGGCATGCAAAGAATAAATATGTGTCTCATTAAATAAATGATTAATTATCAATTGGGACTCCCACAAGGATATGATTATCTCGTATGGAGGAAATCTATAATAAAAAAAGGAATGATCAATTAAAGTCGAAAATTTCCATTACAGTTTATAGCATTATTGGTTCCTTTGCTATACTGGGTTTACTTTTGGGCTGCAACCTTTGTTATTGTTGCAAATTTGCTTGGAACCGTTAATCTTTAGTGCTAGTTAAATCCCTTTGCATGTTCTCTCAATAACCGTTGGTTACATAATATTGGTCAGTTGAATTTGTTCACATTGCCTTTGGGGTACATAAACATTAAGGAAAAGTTGATGCTGGAAAGTCATAAACAACCAGTAAGGATTGGACTTTAATTTGTTATCTTATCTTGGGACCAAAAGTGGGTTGATTATGATTTTATTTTTTTTGACTGAATTATGATTTCTTTTCTGTGTACTATGCTTTATCACTGTTCATGTTCTTTCTCAAACTCCCACGTTAGTGAAAAGAGATGCCAACTTGGGTTACCTTTCCAACAGAGAGCATACAAAGCCCATAACTATAGCATTTCGCAACTATTATTGATATAGTGTGTATTTTTTTTTATTTGTGTTTGAGAAAATTGATTTTGAATCAATCGAACAAAACATACCTCTGGCTCTAATGTAAGTTTTGCCTCTCATAAGTAAAACCAAACATACCTTATACATATAGTATATCATTGTTACATTGGTCCAAATGAAACTATATTCGGATATCTTAGCAAGGCCACATGCTTGAATCTTGTGGTTAGAAAAAATGTGATTGCAAGGAGGAAAGAGCTCACTAAAATTGGCAAACCATATTTTCCAAAATGATTGGTGATTAGTAAAATATGTGGACACTTCACACCAATAACATAATTAAAAATAAATAAAATATAAATAGTATGTTTGATATTACAGTGCATTACCACCTACTAGATGTTCCACATAAAAGTAAAAATAATGTAATCAAATGTAATGCCTCTAACCCCCCTCCTCATTGCTGATCGCCGCTTCGAAACATCTTTACCTCGTAGAATATGTTTGAGAAGTGTGGAGTATGTAAATTGTGTCGAAGCAAATAATTTTTTTTAGAATACACGTGATATGAACACGCCTAATTTAAGAGATGTAGAGATTATTTGATCATATAAATTTTGCTGGTTATTTAACTTTTACTATAATTCATTTATGTCCTTTTATGTTTTTATTTTATTTTAAATTTCCTCTGCTAATACTTGTTAAACATTATTAACTGCAAAATAATGTGAGGATATATTGAGTATTCTGTTTTTTTTTTTTTTCTTAAT
>Ga0228710_1009234_pt1 | contig 13790 bp, 5 predicted proteins | sample MedpolnodulmetaG_FD_177995 | JGI IMG/M metagenome (GOLD analysis project Ga0228710, IMG submission 177995) | Root nodule microbial communities from Medicago polymorpha collected in Santa Monica, California, United States - pink nodules | ecosystem: Host-associated > Plants > Roots > Nodule...
TGGAAATCCGCAATGCAATCTGAATTTGATGCTCTTATTCGAAATAAGACGTGGGATTTAGTTCCTCGTCCTTGTGATGCTAATCTTATTCGATGTATGTGGATTTTTAGGCATAAGAAAAATTCTGTTGGCTCCGAAATCCAATAAGATGAAGCCGAAATCCAATTGGTAAAGTTTTTGTTAGAAAATGTCACGGTCTTAAGGAAGAAGCTGATATCTATCAGAAAATTCGAAGAAGCTGGCTGTTGTGAGGAACCAATTGCAACCTTTAGGCATGGGAAGTTGTGTAATTAACTTGTGTCATTAAATTCTTCAGAAGGATATAGGAAGTTGCAAGAATTGTCATCTAGGTCGATTGTTCGATAGCTAATCTTTACATAATCAGATCCAGAAATTTGTATTCCCAAATAAGCAGCATTATTAGGAATTGTTCTTAAAATATATGCTTCCTAACTACCTCATTAATTCAGCTAGAGGACCTGGGTTTATCCTTAGCTGTGCAACTACTTTGAGCTGCACAAGGTCAAGTTTCATCTATGCCTCAGATTTTGATTGTAGTTTCATCGGATGACTGTGCTTGTTTGATTTAGTGTGGGGCATTTTCAATGGATTTTACATGTAGCAAAAATTCTGTTTTCACATAGATTACCTTGTGCAATCGTTATTTTCCCATGCATTTGTTCGAATCTAAAGTATCTAGACTATGTTTTATTTGATTGATAACTGGTTAAGTGTTGCTGGAAATGGAATCGTTTGTGTCAAGAATAGGTTTAATATTATTTGCATACAGATAATATTGGATAGCATTGTGTCTAGAATTATCAACTAGATTGATTGTTCACTAGTTAAGCATCATTATAATCAACTTCAAAAATTGTATTTCCAAGTTAAGCATCATCTATAGGACTTAGAATTCATCCTTAGCAGTATTTTGAGATAAACCATACTAAGTTTTTTTTTTCTTCTTCTATGCATCACATTTTAAATATAGTTCCTTGGTAATTGCTATTTTCCCATGTCTTCCTAAGAATCTACAACTTACATACAATTCTTTATTTGATTGAAAGTGGTTAATTATTGCTGGAAATGGAACTATTTGTGTCAAGAAGGATTGTTCTTGCATCTTGACAGTAACATGTTTGAGAAAAATATTTCAGAACATGTCTTTCAAAAGGTTTCACCTTCTTCTTCTTTTCAAGTTGCAAGAAGGGTTGTTCGTATTGAAACAAAAGAAATCAAGAAAGAACATGTCTTTTTATGTCTTTCAAAAAAAATAAAATTATTGTAGACGTGGCTTACTTGAAATTGAAGAAGTACTAAATCAACATCAGTTGGTTTTTTATGTAAAACCTTCTTCTTGGAAAAGAACAAAATTTATGAAGATATAACTATTTAGAACGTTTTTCAAAATTGATGATTTTATTTATTTATTTTTTTTGTCAAAAGAACACAAGAAATGTTTAGATAAATTTTTAAAGTTTATGAAAACAATGTGTAGATCATGTAACTATTTTTAAAATTTTTTGTTTTTTTTTTTTATTTTGAAAAAAGTGTTATTATTATAGAAGATACAATTTTTAAAATTTTATGTTTTTTTTTGTTTTTGAAAAAAAACAAAATTTTTAAAATTTTTTGTTTTTGTTTTTGAATATCATGTAACTATTTTTAAAATTTTATGTTTTTTTGTTTTTGAAAAAAGTGTTATTATTATAGAAGATACAATTTTCATTTTAAGAAGCACAAAAAGCTAGTCCCGAATAAATAAATAAATTCCCTCAAAATAAATAAAACAGACAAATAATTTTTATGTAAATTTAGTATTTGAATCCTCTTTATTTTACTTTTTACTAGTTTTCTTTTTCTTCTCAATTTTCGAATCCTAAACATTAAAAATATCATTCATTTTTCTTTATAATTTTAATTCTCTTTTTTTGTCTCATGTTTGATAGTTGAGCTTCCACTTGAAAAAAAAATTGAGAGGATTTTCAATGGAGATAACTCATACAAAGATCATACCATAATTTTAATTTTATATTAGAATCTATCGCTTTTCTTGTTTTCATGATATCTTATACAAACTACGAACAAGTGATGCAATTTTTTCCTTACCCTCAAAACTTTAAAAAAAAAAAAAAAACTTTCAATAAATAAAGCATCATTCACACTTGAAGAACAAGATTCTTTCTTGATTTCTTTTGTTTCAACATGGAGTAAGCATCAGGCTTTGAATCAGAATAGAAAACACAAGACCTTCGAAAGTAAGAGTTGATGGAAGTGACAAATGACAACATTACCTTACTAAGCATATATTCTAATCTGACAACTAAAATCAACAGAGCCATTTATTCCTTAAGTCCACAATTGAAGCAATATTTACACCCTCTAAATAAGAAAAGAATATATGCATGCATGATCAATTGAGGAGGAAGGTGAAATGATGAGCCGAAACATGAATAATTTTACGCCTTTGCCAGGGCTTCGGAGAACAGATTCTAGAGCCTATGATGCTCCTCATCACACGTCCGATAACCCTCATGAATTCAATGACATACCTGTGTTTTACAGATCTCATCACTCTTCTAGAGCCAATAATGTAAGTCTATCACATTCTCGATTTAATAACAATATTTTTAGGATATGGCAGAGAATATACAAAAGAAAAATTTAATTTAATTTTGGTTCATGTTAACAGGATGAGAGGAGTTCAGGTGCACAAGATCCACTCCAATTGTGGGAAGTCAGAAGAACTCCTACAGAACATCACAGGATACCAAAGTAAGGTTAAATTTCAAGTTTTCTTATGTGTATAATGTAGCACTGGCACTTCAAATTACAAGCGTGTCTGGTGTCCGTTACGTGACCGACACATGTGGTTACATTCAACAACTTCTATTTTGTTAACTTATTACCGGTGATTATGTGTCTGTGTCGGGTGTCTGTGTTTGTATCAATTTTTCGCATCTGTTTAGACTTCATATTAGTAATTATGTACATAGAACATAATATTCAGGAAGCCAGTTTTTTATTATTGAAAAAAAATATACAGTGCTTGATAATATTAGTGTGAGAAGAAATTTTCATTGTATGATAAACTACTGAGATGATTATATATAGATATTTGTTTCAATTGCCTTAAATTTTTATAGAATTTAAAAGTATTTGATTGATATAAACAATGAAACTGGTATTCTCAAGGATGAAAAAGGAACAAACCATGATAATGAGATCTTGGTTTTTTGTAGTAATATAGTTCTTCCAAATATTGTTTTTCAGCAAAGGAGTGTTCTATTTATTTACATGAACTTATTATAATTTTTGAACAATTTGCAGTTTTCCCTTACAACCACATAGAAGACAACAAACTTATAATCACAATGAGGACATGAGAAGGGGTTTCAACCCAACCAGGCTCAGACAGATTTTCCAGCATCCACCTTCAAGATCATCATCAACACAGCAAAGAAACACTCAAGTTCCACAATCGGTAGAAAATTCCAAATCCACTTTATTAAGCAAGTTAAGGAAAGTAGTCTATGATCCTACACCAAAGCGTTTAGCTAGAAGAGTTAGCTTATATTATAGAGGCAATGCAGCAAATGATTTGAAAGAGAGTGTTAAAGAAAAGAAGGAAGATGGTATGAGATGTGCCATTTGCTTGGAGGATTTTGAGGCCAAAGAAGAGGTGATGCTTACTCCATGCAACCACATGTTTCATGAGGATTGCATAGTAACTTGGTTAACAAGTAAAGGTCAGTGTCCAGTTTGTAGGTTTGTGATTTTTGAAGGAGTGAAGGAAAAATCATCTCTCTTTAACAGGAATGACATTACCAATTTGGAACCCGAGGGCGTGATCTCTGCAGAGCTTTTGTCAGTTTTGAGGGCCATGGAAGAAGCTTTTCATTTAGAAAGTGTGAATTACAGATAATGTTTTAAAAATCGAACTTGACATCAAACCAGCAACACTTTCGATCGTGGTTCAACTATCTTAAAGTGTTTGGTTCAAGCTTCAACCGGTTGAATTGTCCGATTCAGTTTGGTTTTTAAAATACTTGAGTATCGATATATTGTTAAATTTGATGGGGTGAATTCGTGAGGGGCAATGGTAATGAGAGTGACTGGAAACCATGTTGTTATTTCTCAATAGTGTAGTAGTACTCGATCCTTATAATGAATGAATGACATAGAAGTATACATTAGTTCGATATTAATTTTATTTAACAGTTTGTTGATTTTTGAATGCTATCCTATTGACGAGGTGAAAAATCCATGATCATGTACATTTTCTTCAAAAATGCGATTTTATGGAAACACACTTTCTGGAATGTGACTGCAGGTTCATGCTCAAGCTCCTTTTTTATGCTTGTATTTGGTTCAGAGCGCAACCTTAAATTTAGAGCTCTCTTACTCTAATTTCTAGAAGCTACAAAATGTAGCTTGTGCCATGCACTGACGATATGCAATTTTTTGTTTAAACACGCATACAATCAAATCACTTTACGGTGCAATTTTTATAAGGAGAAATGATATTTGAACATCCATTAATGATAACTTTCTCTCTTATACTCACATTACTTTTTACTTTATCTCTCTATTACTTTGGTTTTTGTGTAAATACCTATTTTTTCTTTGTAAATTATGGTTGTCATATAAGTTGTTAACCAAATGGTTGTTCAAATAACACTCCTCTTTTATAAGATAGTTCTTATAACTCTAAATTGTGGCGTTCTTATTAGCAGACCCGGATGGAGTTCTAGTTGCTGCTAGTCCATGCTTGATAAAGCTTTAATCTGTTAATTTTGATTTGTAAATTGTGCATGGACCATTTTGTTGTCCATAAAAGAAAATTGAACTCAAAAGTTTCATTTCTCTCATCATAATGGAATCATTTTCATTTCTCTCATCGTATTTGTTTTACTTCAAATCAAAATTTGAACTCAATTTTTTTTCTCTCTCTTTCTCATCGTCATCTTTGTTTACTTTTGTTCATTCAAATCAAAATCTTCTTTTTTTAGTACATGTAACAGAGTTTAATCTTTAATGATTTTTTTTCGATGGACAAGTTTGATTTTTAGCACATGTAGTAGAGTTTAATCTTTGATGTAGTTTTTTCAAATTGTCATAGTTGCTCATTTAAAAAAAAAACTAAGGGGAATTTATATATGAAGGGAAAATAATATAAATTTAACCTCATTAACTTAAAAACCCTCTATTTTTTGAAATTTAGAATATAAAAATAGGGCGTGCCAAGAGTAGAAGAAAAGATTCACCCTAATATCATTGGGCTCAACACTTTTTGATAAATCATTGGGCTCATACTAGTTACAAAAAAAAAAAGAGAAAAAAATGATTATATAAATAGCTTAACGTTGTCGTTTTGATGGTCATCACTTGAAGGCAAAAGCTTCAGATTTTAGGGTAGGGGTTTATTCATTCCATTCATCTCTGCCGCCGCAACACATCAATGGCTTCCGAGAAGAAACTGGCGAACCCAATGAGGGATATTAAGGTTCAGAAGCTCGTCCTCAACATCTCCGTCGGTGAGAGTGGAGATCGTCTCACCAGAGCTGCCAAGGTTTTCACCCCCTCTTCTCACTGGATCTGGTTTTTTTTTTTTTTTATATTTTTTTTTCAATTTAAATATTTCATTTTTATATATATTTATGTTTTGTAGGTGCTGGAACAACTTAGTGGTCAAACCCCAGTGTTCTCCAAAGGTTAATTATGTAGAAATTTATTACTGGGTTCTTGTGTAATGCTTGTAATGAGTATGGATTTTAGGGTTCTGTTAATTATATGCTTTTTTATATATAAAATTTATTATCAATTTTTGGATTCTATCAGTTTTTCTTCACAGACATGGTGATTTGAAAGTGTAATGTGTTTCAGACAAAAATTAACTTGGGGTTTGGTATGGTGTCTAATTTAGGGTTAATAATGGGATTTTCAATTGTGTATGTTTTTGTTTTTAAGTAACAATGTGAAAGCTTGATAATAGGGTAGTGATGGTAGTTTGATTTTGTAGTTGTTGGTAATGATGAAAGGTTTGAACTTGTGACTAAAATTGCGGTGAAGTTGTTATGGGTCTTAGATGAATAGGATTAATGTAAGCATTAAAATATGAAATCCACACATGTAAGAAAAGAAATGAAGATGTTAAGGTCTTCGACTTATTGATGTACTGGCTTACTTTTGCTCAATTAAACCTAGTTTCCATGCTAAAAAACAGGACTCCTATTGGATATAATGTACTTTAATGCCTTAAAAATGTACTTCATATTGGATATATGTTGTTGTCTCATTTTTTTCTCATCTGAATTTTGACAGCGAGGTACACTGTTCGATCCTTTGGAATCAGAAGAAATGAGAAGATTGCATGTTATGTTACTGTCAGAGGCGACAAGGCAATGCAACTTTTGGAAAGTGGGTTAAAGGTGAAGGAGTATGAACTTTTGAGGAGGAATTTCAGTGATACTGGGTGCTTTGGATTTGGTATTCAGGAGCATATTGATTTGGGAATCAAGTAAGCTTAAGAACAACTCTTGGATTTCATGCTATTTCTTTTACTTATGTCAGAGATTAACATTTTAGGCAGGAAAGTTTATGATATTACATAGGTTGTGGTACAGATTATGCATGTTCCAAATTAGTTGAAAATATGTGTTTCATTTTTATTATTCTGTCTTGTTTGTGCATATAATAAAGTTTGCTCTATATGGTCTTTGAGGAACTAGGACTTGTTTAGGCTAGGTTGATTTGTGATTTAGTTTTTTTTATGAAGTAAAGTCTAATTATCTGTTTTTGCAATTTTGCTTACTGTCCTTGAAATGACATTGCCAGGTCTTTCTGTTTTGGATTCATTTTCCTGTATATATGTTATCTTGCTTTCGGTTCATTCTCCTCGTAAATGTTTGATTGCATAGTTAAGATTTAATAATTAAAACTATTGAAACATTTTTCGTCCCTGACGCTTGACAATCTGCTTCAGGTATGACCCTTCTACTGGTATTTATGGAATGGATTTCTTTGTGGTTCTGGAGCGCCCTGGATACCGTGTGGGTCGTCGCCGCAGATGCAAGGCCCGTGTTGGAATTCAACACCGTGTCACGAAGGATGATGCCATGAAGTGGTTCCAGGTGAAATATGAGGGAGTGATCCTTAACAAATCCCAGGCAATTGTTTAGTTAAACTGAGTTCTTTTAGGATTATGTTACTGTTTTTGGCAACTATAGTTTGGTCTCTCCTGGACAATCTCTTAATTATCAGACACATTTTGGATCACTGTTTTTATGATTTTGTTATGTTGTTTTATGATGAAGCACATGGATTACCTATAGCTGTGTTAAATACTCCTATGCTAAGTTTTTTGAACCTCCATTAAAACAAGGCAACAATTTCCGTTATATTCTTGACTGAAATGAAAAATGAAAACTATTTGGTGAACATTTCACTGCTGAGGGCCGGTTATAAACGAAACTTGCCCTCTCCAATTAATCAGCAACCCCACTACAAATTAACTGAATCATTGATGTTGGAGTCAATCTATCATTGATGTTTTAGCTACTATAGCTATGTTTTTGTGAGTTTTTCTAGACAATAACAATTGAAATTTTATTTTTTGATTGCCACATTGTGAAAAAAAAAACCTGGATATCAACTCTTAGATGCCTTAGCTGTTGTAGGAATACATGCCTACACCAGGATATAAACTTCGATTTAAGAATCGTAATGTTGAAATTTGTTTTCCTCCGCTAAAGTTTCTATTTTTTGTTAGCGATAATTTTTAATTTTTACAGTGTCACTATACAATTGCAGTGCAAATATTGTAAACAGGAAAATTAGTCCAAATTCTTCCTCAGTACAAAATGTCATCCAAATTTTAAGTGTGGTTCAAAATAATACTTTATTTTTATGAATTGTCAAGTAGATCTCTAAAATTATAAAATATTCAAAATAGTCTTATTATAAACGTTCATTGTTAATGTGACATTTAATTAGGTATGTCACATACATGCATGTTAACTTATTATGAGCTGATTTGTCTTCCCTCAAAAAAAAAAAAAAAGAGCTGATTTGTCTTCAAAATTTAAGTTGTTTCTAGATTAATTATCATAGGCAAGCTATTGAATTTAACTCTCGGTCAAACTAGAAAATTGGAGAATATTTTGACTGACAGTTGCAATTTCCAAAACCAAAATTGTCTATTTACTCTCAAATACCACCAGCAATAATCAAGTGAAAGTAAGTAGTAGTACAACTAAGCATTAATAGATTATGTTCAAATTAGAGCATACACAAATGTCATGCAACTTTATCTCAGTTATGTCATGCAACAAACTTACGTGCAAGGGAATTTAAACACCATACAAAGTTAGGCTCATCAAATATGGGTAAACCCATAAAAAGAATCCATAATCTCTAGTATTGCATGCCCATACATATTATATTATACGTGTATAAGTTGTTCGCTATTCTGTTTTCTTATATAAGCACATTTTAATTCAATAGTTTAATGAATTTTGACCAAGTTGCAATGCTCTACTTAGACAAAACACAAGCTACCATGTTCTTTAACTTAAATTAGTATAAAATAAATAAAGAAATAAAAGAAATCACCCATAATCCATCTAAATCAATTGCAATATTGCGTGGCAGGAACTTTGAATAAGAAAGCAACCATGAGGATTCCGATTAATTTAGAGTTTGTAATCTCTATATAAACCACCAATGCCATGGCCTTCAATTCATACCAATTTACATTTCTCCTTCAAACACATACATACCTCAAGAAAGCTTTCTTTGATAACAAGAAAATGGTTTCCACTAGCAAAAAACAATACATATTGGCTCTGTTCCTCCTCATTGCACTTGCTGGTATTGCCAATGTCATGTCCCGAAAACTGTACGAGTCACCGTCTTTACAAGAAAGACACGAGCAATGGATGGAAGAACATGGCAAAGTGTACGAAGATGCTATTGAGAAGCAAAAACGTTTCATGATATTCAAAGACAATGTTGAGTTCATTGAATCATTCAATGCAGCTAACAACAAACCTTACAAGCTAAGTATTAATCACCTTGCTGACTTGACTCTTGAAGAATTTAAGGCTTCCCGTAATGGTTACAAGATGTCTCGTGAGTTTACTACAACATCGTTTAAGTATGAAAATGTTACTGCTATTCCGGAAGCTATAGATTGGAGGGTAAAAGGTGCTGTCACTCCAATCAAGGACCAAGGTCAATGTGGTAAGATAAACTATAAACAATATCATTCACATGAGTGCTTTATTATATGATTTTTTGTTTTGTTTTAATCCTCGGTTTCTAGGGAAAAACAATATTCTACCGATTCAATCTTAACTAAAACTTATTAACCATTTGAATTCAGCCACTTTATTCATTGAAGTTAATTATTGATCAATCATACCTTACAATTGACAATTGTGCATAAAGTAATATGCCAAAGCAACATAATCATCAAATAAGATTGAATGTCAATGAAAAAAAAAATTAATTTACGCCGTGGTGCATATCTTACTATTCATTGTTCTTATTATGATTTTATTTTATGTGACTGGGTCTAATTGGATTGAATAATTAATGTTTGTGTTAATTTTGTTTTGAACATGAAACAACAGGGAGCTGTTGGGCATTTTCAACAGTAGCTGCAACTGAGGGTATCAACCAAATAACTACAGGAAAACTAGTCTCCCTCTCAGAACAAGAGCTTGTAGATTGTGACACAAAAGGTGAAGATCAAGGGTGTGAAGGAGGATTAATGGAAGATGGATTTGAGTTTATCATTAAAAATGGTGGAATCACAAGTGAAACCAATTATCCTTATAAAGCAGCTGATGGAAGTTGCAACACTGCAACAACCACCCCAGTGGCTAAGATTACAGGATATGAGAAAGTTCCAGTTAATAGCGAGAAATCACTTCTCAAAGCTGTGGCGAACCAACCAATATCAGTTTCCATTGATGCTAGTGATTCAAGTTTCATGTTTTACTCAAGTGGAATTTATACAGGTGAATGTGGAACTGAGCTAGATCATGGTGTTACTGCTGTTGGTTATGGTAGTGCTAATGGTACTGATTATTGGATTGTGAAGAATTCATGGGGCACGGTGTGGGGTGAGAAAGGGTACATAAGGATGCAAAGAGGTATAGCTGCTAAGGAAGGCTTGTGTGGTATTGCCATGGATTCTTCTTATCCAACTGCTTAACCTGTCCAATTATGTAACTTGTGTCTCAAGCTTGTATTTTAACAACATTAAATATACATTTATACGAAATCTACACAGTTGTGTTATTTGAACATCAAAATCTATACATATTTGTTTCTTTTTCATTTTTTTCCCATCATATACTAATAACTCTTGAAATTTCTTTCACATAGAAACATACTAATTTAAATTTAAATTATTATTCTTATGCCAAATTTTAAAATTAAATACTAAAAAATAATCACATTGAATATATGTTAGCCCCTGCTGATCGAAAGACCTGCCTCTGTCCTCGCGTCTATGTGTATACCGACATGAATTGTATTCACATATCCATATGATTTTTTGTAGCTAGATGATGTTTGCATGAACTAAGTTCAAATATGTTCTTACCACATCGGGAAAAAATGGAACACTTATAAAACTTCAAAACAAATATAATGCAAAAATCGAAGAGGAAATATGGGTTTGAATTCAAAAATGAGAAGAGAAAAACAAAGGAAGAGAAAACACAGGTCCTTTAGGTTTCCTTCTTCTTAGACCACCCTTCAGGATTACAATGACCGAACAACCAAATAATAGGCCCTTTAAAGTTTCCTGCTTTGTAGATTACTCATCAGGATTTTGATATGTTCATGCACCAAAGCTGAAATTCAGTGTTTTTGTGGAATGATGATCTTTAAAATTTAAATATGAGCTACAAGAGTGGAATAAGAAAGTTTATGGGAATGTTTTTTCTCGTGATAGGAGTCTCATTAAGAAGATGAATTTTTTGAATCATCAGTAGATTTATCAGTTCACACCCTATTTGGATTGGATCATAACTTACATGAAGCTTGAAAACAATACAAGGAAGTTCTGATGCAAGAAGAAATCCTTTGGTTCCCAAAATATCGCTCTAAGTAGGTAGCTTTTGGGGATTGTAATACTAAATTGTTGCGTGGGGTGATTGCCATTCATCATTACAAAAATAAGTTCGACATACATGATGATGACGAGAACTGGACAGCATATAGGGATGAATTAAGTCGGGCCGTGTTGGAACGTTGAATCTAGTGAGAAATTGGATAAGGAAAAACACAATGTAAGAACTAGTGTATGTGTGTGACTTAAAAACGTTCCACATTGGTGAGCCACACCAACTAGTAAGTGTTTATATAAGGGCAGAATGACCTCCAAGGGTGTGCCCTTGGGGTACCCACTTTTGTGAACGGGTGAGAGCTTACAAAAACATATATATCACGCGACGACGACGACGCCGCCGTCCATTCGACGGGTCGGGCTGGGCTTGGGTCAAAATTAATTAATTTAGTCACTATCTGAAAGCGCTACACGTACTAATCCGAAACCCAAAACGTGTCCAAAATTTTCTGGATATATCCAATTAAGTAACAAAAACGTGGTTACGTGGTTGCTTAAGGATTAAGTCGAATTAATCCCTAAGTCACTAGTTTTCTGTTACTAACTCTCCCTATAAAAGGAGAGTTCGCCCCACTCATTCTTCACACCGAAATTCACAGTTGAGACTTCCTGTGCTTTTCCTCTCTTCTCCCTCCGACTTGTGTTGACGAGTCATTCTTCTCCTTCTACTCCTTTCTGTCCCTTTCGGTTTCGAATAGAGCGGCTACGTACCGTATTTGAGTGGTCTTAATCGAACGAATAAACCATATACTAGAGGTGTATATCTCGAGCGAATACATACTGTGCAGTGTGTAATCGTAACAGTGATCTGGGCTGTTTTATCCTGGAGACGGCGTGGTTGTTAGTCTACCTTGCACAAACTTGGGTAGTGCCGCGAAACGTCTTAAAGAAAGCGACCTGGTCGTGACTCACCCCGGTAATTCTTTTGGTAGTACTGATTTTTGAAAACCCGAAAACAACAATTTTAAGACGTTTCTGAAAAACAATATGACTACCAACGAAATTACCGCGTCTGGAACAACAATCGATTTCAACAAACCTTTTAAGTTTCACGGCAGTCACTTCAAGCGTTGGCAAACAAAGATGCTGTTTTTCTTAACTACGAAAAAGGTTGCCAACGTCCTGAAGGAGGACATACCTGTGATACCAGTGCTTTCGATTCCTACGGCATCGACTAGCAGTGGTGCGACAGCCATGGATACAGATGCTTCTGATCCTACTAGAAAGGCTGAGTTGGAAAGGCTTGTTGCTGAACATGCTGAAAAGGTGAAACAGGCTAACATAGAAATACTCCTCTGGCAAGAAAATGATTACCTGTGCAAAAATTTCATTCTGAATGGTCTGTCGGATAATCTGTACGATCTGTACCTCATCCATGAGACGGCCAAGAACGTTTGGGATGCTCTTCAGAATAAATACAACACTGAAGAGGCTGGCTCGAAAAAATTTGTTGTGAGCCGGTACCTGAACTATAAGATGAACGACGACAAATCTGTCGAAGAACAATCTCAAGAGCTTCAAAACATAGCTCATGAGATCTTTGTTGAAGGGATTCAATTACCCGAACAATTTCAAATTGCTGTGATAATTGACAAACTGCCCCCTGCCTGGAAGGACTTCAAGAATACCCTTAGACACAAAACTAAGGAGTTTTCTCTTGAAAGTCTGATTACTCGACTTCGAATTGAAGAAGAGGCGAGGAAACATGAATTGAATGAAGAGGTGTTTGTTGTCTCGAACAATAACACTAAAAAGAAATCTGTAGGTGTTGTTCTGAAGCCTAACGGCAAACAATTTAAGAATCAGAACCGCCCTACAAATAAGAATTCCAATCGGAATAAGAATGGGAACCAAAGAAAGGTCCCAAATCAGCAACCACCAAAGAATGACCCTGCTCAACCTTTCAATTGCTACAATTGCGGGCAACCAGGTCATATGGCTCGAAAGTGCAGAAATCCATCTACTAGACCGGCTCAAGCTCACTTGACAACAACTGAGGATCAGCCGTACACTGCTATGATAACTGAAATCAACATGGTTGGTGGATCTGATGGATGGTGGATAGACACTGGCGCTTCTCGCCATGTTTGCTTTGACCATGCTATGTTCAAGACATACACTGCTGCTGATGATCAGAAGGTGCTACTGGGAGATTCTCACACCACTGAAGTTGCTGGAATCGGAGATGTGGAGCTGAAGTTCACCTCCGGGAAGACTCTAATCTTAAAAGATGTGATGCACACTCCAAAGATTAGGAAGAATTTAGTTTCTGGGTTTCTTTTAAATAAGGCTGGTTTTGAACAGATCATTGCATATGATATGTACTCTATTACTAAGGAAGGGGTTTTTGTTGGGAAAGGGTACGCCACTGATGTCATGTTTAAATTGAATATTATGAATAAAATTTCTTCTTCTGCTTATATGCTGTGTGATTTTAATATTTGGCATGCTCGACTCTATCACGTTAACAAACGAATCATTTCTAATATGAGCGGTCTATGTTTAATTCCAAAGTTACCATCTAATAATTTTGAAAAATGTCAGTTTTGTAGTCAAGCAAAAATAACAAAAGAATCACATAAATCAGTAACAAGAGAATCTGAACCATTTGAATTAATACATTCTGACATATGTGAACTTGATGGTA
>Ga0228710_1009237_pt1 | contig 13784 bp, 12 predicted proteins | sample MedpolnodulmetaG_FD_177995 | JGI IMG/M metagenome (GOLD analysis project Ga0228710, IMG submission 177995) | Root nodule microbial communities from Medicago polymorpha collected in Santa Monica, California, United States - pink nodules | ecosystem: Host-associated > Plants > Roots > Nodule...
ATCTTTATATTTTTAAATTTTTTTTTTTTTTCATTTTTCACACACACGTTAGAAAAAGTATATGTCTATATTTTATGTAAAACTACTACTCCCTCCAAGAAAAAATGTAGAACTACTACTAAATTGTTGTTCATATATAAATATTTTTAATATTTATTATGTCTTATAAATTTAATAGTAGAACTACTATTATATGTTACTAGAAGAAAGATAGAGACTCATGTGTACGTATATTTGCTCGTTTTATTGTGTTAATGTTTGTAAATTACGAATAATGTTTTATAAAATTATAACAAACCCGATAAATGACTTTATAAAAAAAAACACAATAAATCATGTTTGTCCATTTCAATAACACAAACAACATAACAAATATAATATAGATCATTTTTAACGACAACATCGATAAATATCATTAAATAAAAATTAGTTTAAGGGTATAATTGAAATAATGAAAAATTCATCTCAAAGTTTCATACTCACATATTGTAATTATAATTATAAATCAAATAAGGTAAGTCCAGAAAGCTAATTTTTAAGTGGCCCTATTATTCATTCAAATTCCCTTCTATTTCCTCTTTGTTAATTCAAATAAATGATAGTGATTAAAATATACAAAATCTTAAAATTAGGAAATTTTCATATGGAAATTTGTTGTCACAAAATCTTAAAATTTATTGTCACATAAAACTTACTTTGCATATAAGTTCAAATGAATCTAAAAAATTTAGATTTAATTTCATCAAAATAATTAATTAATTATTTAGATAAAATACAATAATGTTTTTAAAAAAAATCGAGAGATGGTTTTTAAAAATATTACGCTACTCGAATATTAATTAATTGAGTAAAGAATCATTTTAGTCCATGAGAAAAAATATAAGAACTGAATTAGTCCCTAAGAAAATTTAAAACCCGTCTTAGTCCTTGAGAAAAATGAACTGAGACATCATAGTCACTATATTCTTTATTTATTGTTTGGTTGATGGAGGAAAGAAAAGAAACTAAAGAAAAAAAGAGAAAAGAGTATGGTTGTTAAATACTCTTGTATTAGAAAAATAAATATATGTCTATATTTTATGTAGAACTACTACTCCCTCAAAGAAAAAATGTAGAACTACTACTAAATTGTTATTCATGTATAAATATTTTTAATATTTACTATGTCTTATAAATTTAATAGTAGAACTATTGTTATATGTTACTAGCAGATTTGTCAAAAAAAAAAAGGTTACTAGCAGATAGATCGACACTCATGTGTACATCTTTTTGCTCATTTTATTGTGTTAATGTTTGTAACTTACAAACAATATTTTTTATGAAATTTTAATTTTGATTAAAAGTATAAATGTAGACGTGTGATTTTCAAATTATAACAAACGCAATAAATGATTTTATAAAAAAAACACAATAATTCATGTTTGTCTATTTCAATAACACAAACAACATAACAAACATAATAAAAATCATTTTTAACAGCAATAAATATCATTATATTTTTTTGACAAAAACAAAACGATATTCATTCATTCAAATCGACAGAGTACATCATATACAAACATCGCTAAAAACGTAAAGGGTGAATCTGCGAACAAACTCACAGCACCCAAGTTAATAGCATACAACGGCAAAATGCCTACAAATAATATGATAAAACCTAAGTCACCGAAATACCCATGCTCCAGGATCTACAATGTTGACGTCCAAATCATTGGTTGAATTTGTAATTGACTATTGTAGATCTTTCAATGGGAACTGAACAAACACCGCGACAAGACGCGGAATCAAACGCCGCACCAGACGACAAACAACACAACGCCACACTTAGACGACGAAATCACAAAAAACACAAAAGGAAGAACTTGATAGATGTGAAAACCACTTATTTAGATCGAGAGAAAAAGGGAAAAAAGATGTAGAGGGGTGATTCTAGGTCAAAAAATGACATAAAACCACCCCTCCTCGATGAACGAAGGAGAAAGAAAGTTTAGAGAGAAGTTGAAGTTTCTCTCACTAGAAAACTAGGGCCGGCTATTGTGCTTCCTTTTGATCATTATATACAAATTTGTTTAAGGGTATAATTGAAATAATGAAAATTTCATCTCAAAGTTTCATATTCACGTATTGTAATTATAATTATAAATCAAATAAGGTAAGTCCATAAAGCTAATTTTTAAGTGGCCTTAGACTTCATTCAAATTCCCTTCTATTTCCTCTCTGTTAATTCAAATAAATAATAGTGATTAAAATATACAAAACAATTTTAGAAAATTGTTTATATGGAAAAAAATTAGGAAATTTTCATATGGAAATTTGTTGTCACAAAATCTTAAAATTTATTTTCACATAAAACTTACTTTGCATGTAAGTTCAAATGAATCTAAAAAAATTAGATTTAATTTCATAAAAAAAATTGGTTAATTATTTGGATAAAATACAATAATGTTTTTTAAAAAAATTGAGAGATGATTTTTAACAATATTACGTTGCTCAGATATTAATTAACCGAGTAAAGAACCATTTTAGTCCTTGAGAAAAAATATAATATCTGAATTAGTCCCTAAGAAAATTTAAAGCCCGTCTTAGTCCTTGAGAAAAATAAACCGAGACAACATAGTCACTATATTCTTTATTTATTGTTTGGATGATGGAGGAAAGAAAATAAAGTGAAGAAATAAAGAGAAAAAAATATGGTTGTTAAATACTTTGTATTAGAGAAAATAAAAGGAAAGAAATATATTTATAAAAAGACTCAAATGTCCTTAAGTGAAAAACTATATATTGGTAATTTTCAATGATTTTAATGAAATACTTATTTTAATATACTTTTTTAAGGAACTTTAATGTTTTTTTTTTCATGTATCTTTTTTTTTGTTAAGGACATTCGTGACATTTTTTAATACACTTGTATTTTTCTTTTCATTTTCTCCGAACACCAAACTATTAAACAATTATCTTAATTTCTTTTCTCTTGATTTTATTTTCTTTCCTCTATCTTTCATCCATCAACCAAACAAAAAATAAAGAAGGCTGGGTATGTTCTGTCTTGGTTTATTTTTCTCATAGACTAAAAATGGTTTACTTTTTTTTAGAGATTAGTTGGAGTCTCAGGGTTTTCTTAGGGACTAAAATGAGTCTTTACTTTAATTAATTTGTCTTGTAATTCAACAAATACTATAATATTAATGTATGATAATATTTGATAAATCACATTGTATGCATTAAGAACTAAAGCGAATTTTAAAGAAAGGTGTTAACAACAAAAAAGATAACTTTTCTAAGACTAATAATAATATATTATTGTGATTTTATCTACTTTTTATCCTTCTCCTACTTGAGATACAAAAATAGTTTAATCAAACATGTCAACTGGAGTAACATATTTTTTTTTTTGCTAAGCAAGGAGTAAGGATAGACATCAGGAGGAAACACCGACATTCCAACCAGGTTGGCATCCCAGGAAACCTCCGTCCTATGCCGCCAAACTCTAACATTTTATTAAAAAAATGGAAAAATATATACAAGAAAAGGGGGGACTAGGCCAAAACCCTCAGAAGAAAAACAAACAGAAAACAAATAAAGCGGAAACAGACTACAACAAACTAAGGAAACCTGTAGTTAGGCAAGCCAACTCTGTCACGAGAGAAATCCAAATGCAACTCTGCCAGAAGCGAGTCTAACCAAACTAAACCCTGAACGGATTATCCAAATTCGCTAAGCTATCATAACTATGCCATCTCAAACATTCCAATAAAGCAAATTCATTGGGCAGATGGTGAAGGGCCACCCCTTGTACGAGTGTTATACGAATATATTCCTAACACTTTTTTTTTCTTTGCTTGCTGTTGCTTCTTGGAAAGAACTTGAGTGAATCCTTCCTCTGCGGCCCGTTGGTCATATTCACGAATTCTAACCCATAAATCCAAGTCGCTCTGGACATTTTTGGATGTATAAACCTCACGGTGCTGAGCAGGGGTAACCCGAACTGGCTGTATAGTGTTATCATTCATAATCTCAACATCTGGCTGCTTCCCATCAAGGAGTTGTGTCTTAAGATTTTGCTTCTGCTTTCTCGTCAGAACGGGAGTAAAGGATGCTTCTTCTGCTGCCTTTCTATCATTCTCTTTTATGCGTTCCCAAAGTTCCATATCATGCTGAACTCTAGCGTTACTATGTTTCTCCGGAGAAGTAATAGCAATAACATATACTCCGCATTAATTGTTTGATAAATTATTTGTAAGACCTAGCTCAAGTGATATTGCTGATATTATCATGTTGAACGTCTTTGCTTGGGTTCAAACTATTTATGTCTGTATGAGTTTCAGACGATATTTGTCACTTTATATTTTTTTGGTGTCCAACCCTCTAGTTTAAAGGAGAGGAGACCCTAGTAATCAGAAGTTCAGAAGGAAGGTAAGTAAGGTATAACCAAGAAAGGTTCCCATCAAAAACCGAACTTGAAGTTCTTCTTAACGATTCGTCTTAGAGAAATCTCATTAATTATAAAGTCAAAACTACCTGACAAAATTAAAGGATGTTATATAGATATATACACACACTATAAAGTAAAATAATTCTAAATACGATAGTTTTTGTATAGATTGAAACAAAATAATAAAATATATTCACTACTAAAAAAAGAAAAATCAGCGAGATAATTTTAGAAAGGAAAAACGTGGAATATCTCTCTAACTCCGTCATTAAATTTTATGAGAAAATTGGTAAGGAGTTTCATTTTTTCTCTTTCTAATTTCCGTCTTTAATTTTTGGTTTTATTAGTACTTATGTATATATCACAATCGATAAATATTGTTATACATAGCTTTAAAGTACTTAGAAATAGACAAAACTAAGTGAAGCTGACAAATTCTTTAGAAGTAAATATAAATGAAACTCTTTTTTTTTCTTGATAGATTAAACAAGTAAAAATAATAGGTGTAGTACAAAATAATCACATAGATAAACTTTTGCACAAAAATATACTCATATAAAATATTATTAGTATTTAAAACCATTAGTGATTCATCCCGCACAAGACGTGCTAAAAGTAAACCACCAAAATAATTACAACGTCACTTTAGGTGCCTAAGTACAGTAGTACCATCAAAGCATTAATAAAGAAACTACAAAGAAACACCCATACATAGAAGTGGGTTACGCCACCACTCATGGAAGCAAAAAGCAAACGAAGCAATATTTGATTTCAACCAAAAAAAACGAATCCATCTTGACTTTTTCGAGAAGGGCATAAGGATCAGAAGCCACATTTTTTTAAGATGCGGTTGTTTCTTTCTTTCCAAATTGCCCACACACAAGTAAGCCAAATTACCCTGAAGAATGAATGGGAAGATCTCGACATACCTGCCAAACGAATAAACTGTTCGAAATGTGCACAAATTGCTCTAGGTGAAACCGAAGTGATACCTAGCCACTGTCACACCAGATTCCAAATGCTACCAAAGATGTTACATCCAAGAAAGAGATGTTTAGTTGTCTCGGAGCAGCCACATCCGGCAACACACATAATATTAGTTTATTGAAGCACTCGACGTCGTACCAAATTATTTTTGGTAGGAAGGCGATCTCAAAGTAGACACCACGCAAAAACAGATGCCTTTGAAGGAACGTGTTGATGCCACACTTTAGGAATGCGGCCCCTGTCCACCAAGTCGTCATATGTCGTACGAAAACTTTAAGTCCCACGCACGGAATATCCCTGAACAGGGTCAAGCAACCACTTCCATATGTCCTGAATATTTTCCTGCAAAACAATGTTATGTAATAAAAGAGTACACTCCTGCACACTATCCTCCTCCCATGCTAAAAGACGTATCCTCCACACCCAATCTCGATGCACGGCCAAATCAAAGAGACGGCGGAATTTTATCCCTAAAGGGACTCCACCCACCAAATTATCTGTCCAAAAGCAAGTATTGCGGTCGTCACCGACTTCCCGGCGAGTAATATTCTCAAACCAGCACCCCACTCCCATAACAGTCCCTCCACGTATATTACACATTGTCCTCCACCACAAAGAATCGTGCCTGCCACCCTCTTTCATCCGGCCTCTCTCCTCGCCATATCGAGCTTTTAACACTCGATACCACAACTCATCCTTATCAACAAACATCCTCCAACACCACTTTCCTAAAAGTGACAAATTAAATTTTACTATCCTCCTAACTCTGAACCATTCGTCCTCCTGTGGGAGACAAAAAGAATCCCATTTCACCCATGCGATTTTCCTAAAATCCTCACCACCCAAAAAAAAAAATTAAAATAGATTCGATAGAAGAAATTATACCTGCGGGGGCCTTGAAGAAGGAAAGAAAGTAAATCGGAAGTGAAGACAGGACAAATTTCAGTAATATCATACGACCACCAAATGAAAGAAATTTATCATTCCACGATGACAACCGAGCAACAATACTATCGATCATAGGTTTCCAAAAACTGAGATTCCTGACATCCCCACTAATAGGCAGCCCCAAGTAGACAAAAGGTATGGTTCCGGTTCTACAATTCATTATTGAAGCCGCTTCTGACAAGCCGCTTCTGTTAAAATTAACCTTCGACCCTGATATTTCCTCAAATAAAAGCAACACTGCGCGCATTGAATGCACATTCGACCAACTCTTTTCACCAATAATTAAAGTATCATCCGCAAACTGAAGATGGATAAATGCACCTTGCCCTGACGACCTACACCATACCCTCATAAGAGATCTGTGGCCACCAATGCCTTCATCAGAACATTAAACCCTTCCGCCGCCAAGTGGAATAAAAATGGAGAAAGGGGGTCCCCCTATCGGAGCCCCCTTTCAATAGGACCGAAGCAGTTGCCGTTCCACCACATTCATAAATCCATTTTCACCAAAGGGTTGGAAAATTCATAGTTCGCATCACCGAATCAAGATAATTTAAGTCCGCCGAGTCATATGCTTTTTCGAAAACAACTTTAAACAAAAGCATTTCCTTGTTCATACGCCTAGCGTCATCAACTACTTCTTTGGCAATAAGAATACCATCTAGGATATGCTTCCCTTGAATAAAAGTTGACTGTGAATCGGATACAACACTACTAATGACCGCCTGTAACCGATTAGCAAGAACCTTCGCCAAAACCTTGTACGTGCAACCCACCAAGGATATAAGGCGGAAGTCATTTAATCTTTGAGGGTTGTCCGCTTTCGGAATTAAAGCAACAAATGTAGAATTCACCCTCTTCGTCAGTTTCCCGTTACGATGAAATTCCGACAAAAATCTCATAAAGTCATCTTTTAATTCGTGCCAAAACTATTTGATGAATTCAAAATTAATACCATTCGATCCTGGGCTCTTGTAAAAAAAAAATGTTAATACAAAATGATTAAGGTAATGTCTTGGCCGCTAACACTCTCCAAAATAGCTTTTGTAAAAAAGAAAAAAAGACTTTCCAAGATAGTCAGCAATGTTGTATCCAATAAATTTTATGTAAAAAATCTTGAGGAGTAGCACATTAAACTCTTGTGTGCACGCTATACTTTTATATATGTTTCTATTAGCTAACTTAACATATTTTATGCCGTTTCTATCACAGTCAATATAAACCACTAATATGACAATGCATTTTTTTTAAGAAGTTAAAACGAAATTATATTGCTAAAGAGCCAAGTCTTTCAGCACAAGGTGTGCTAGAAAGAAAGGGCTAAAAAGTCAAGTTACAGAGATATTACATAAGCAACAAAAGAAAAAATAACTTAAGTAATAGCACATAATTGGGTTAAGCCGCCAAAAATGACAACCAAACATCACATTCATGCTTGAGGCTAAGACATTGTATACCAGACGACAAAACAAGATCTTAAACTTAGTAACACAACAATTCTCATGCCGAGCTAGTTGCAATACTTCATGGCTTAAAGCTAGCTAGGAGTTACAATTTCTGGAATGTTGTTTGCTACTCTGATTCCTTGCATGCTCTTAACCTTGTTGCAGTTCATTTCCACCGTTATGCAGTGGAGATATTATCTATCCAAGATTTTTTGAAGCTTGACTAAAATGCATGGTTAATTCACTTCTTAAGAGAAGGTAATCAATGTGCATACCTTCTTGCTAAGTTGAGATCTTCCCGCAACGATAAGTTTTACCTTTAACATGAACCTCCTACTAATCTCCCTTCCGTCCTTGAAGCTGATGTTTTGAGAAATAGCTACTTAAGAGAGTAGTTCTTCATGATTTTTTTTCTTTCTTTTCCCTTTGTAAAAAAAATAAAAAATATTCCTATCAATTATTTTTTTACAATTATATATTTTGCAAATTATACTTAAAAAACAAACCAAAAGTTACTTTCTCCGTTGTTTAGTATGAGTATTTTACAAAAATTATGGGTATTAAAATATAGTTGGGGTCCTTTAAAGAAAGTTGTCCGATTATTCCTAAAAAAAATTATTGTAGTGGTAAATTTGTTTAAAAAAGTGTATATTACTAAATTAACTTTTATATGTAAATACATTTATTGTTAATTTTTCATAATTTCAAAGACAATTAATAAGATATATTGTTGTAAAAAAAAAGTAACCAATAGATCTAAAAAAATTAGAGATAACACTTTTTTAGGGATGGTGGGGAGTAATAATTAATTAAATTGATTGATAAAAAAGAAGAAGACATGGTTATCCAAATGGAATACTACAATAAAATATTGTTGAAATTTGAGAATCAAGAGACCACTGTACGACAGCACAAATCCGTCGTTTGCTTGCTGTGATCCAAAACGACAACTCTTCCACTATCCTTTCACTTTTCACCTTTTTCCTCTAAAACAATTACAATTCACAACTCAATAGAACAAGAAGAATATTGGGATTTTTTTTTTGAAGATAAGCATCAACCATAGATAGATAAGGTAAATTCTTCTTCAATTTCAATTTTGGCTTCAATTTGTTCTCTTAATGCGTTTTTCTGCTTCCAATTTTCCATCTTCATCGTTTAATTAACATGGGTTTTGCTCATTCTTTTTAAAAATTCGAGCTTTTTTCTTATCTTGATAGTTGAAGCTCCAAAATTTCTTTTGATTCAATGTCACTTATAAGTGTTTTGTTTTTTTTGCATTAGAATTGATAATTGGTTAATCCCAAATTGGTGCTGTGTAGTTCATTGATTGTGCATTGTGAGAAATTTAGAAGCTTTGTATAAGTTGATTCAATTCAAATCAATTATTTGAGTCATGTTGAGAATTGTATGAGTTTATCTTATCACATGATTACAACAAAATTTTAACGATTTTAAGCTGCAATAGGCATTTTCATATTATCAGATTTTAACTTGAGAAGTTTCATTTGACTTGATTCCCGAGAAGTTAAGGTATTATTGGCTTCATAATGTGTAGGAACAAATTTTCAAGCCGTGGCTTTTGAACATGTCAAAGGTCACTTCTTGAAGAGTTGAAGTAAATTAGTTTTTTTTTCTTTTTGTTTTTGATAATTTTGGGTTTGTTATTATTGAAGGCTGAAATAAATGATCTCTCATTGATTTAATTATTTTGCGTTTTTGGAACTTGTGTGTCTACTGCGAAAGGTCTGAAGTTGAACCAATGGAAATTACACCTGCTAGAAAGACACAGAAGGCTGACCGAGAAAAGTTAAGGAGGGATCGACTCAATGAACAGTTTTTAGAGCTGGGTAACATTTTAGGTACATGAAACTTCACTTTCTAACATAGGAGAATAGCAAAAAGCAAGCAGAGTCACTGGTTCTTCATATATTCTATTCTGATTTTAAACTACATGTTGCAAAGGTTACTTAAGATTGCAGTCATTGATAAATTTTACCAAACAAATTATTGCTTGTTGTTTCTCTAGAATTCATTCATGTGTTAGGCTTTTTATGCTTAGAAGTTAGAACTGATAAAACAGAATTCCTCTTAAAATAACTCTGTGCTCTGTGGTGACTCTGAAATGCAGACCCTGATAGGCCTAAAAATGATAAAGCGACCATTCTAGGAGATACAGTTCAATTGCTGAAGGACCTTACTTCTCAAGTTAGTAAACTAAAAGATGAATATACTATGCTAAATGAAGAATCTCGTGAGGTAATATTTTCTCTCGGTTCGATGAATCACCTTGATGCTTTTGGGACATAAATTTACAGAGGAAATAATTTATTTTTCATTCAATTTCCAGTTGTCTCAGGAGAAAAACGATCTCAGAGAAGAAAAGGCTTCTCTTAAATCAGATATTGAGAACTTGAATAATCAGTATCAGCTGCAACTAAGGACTATGTATCCATGGCCTGCAATGGATCATTCCGTTATGATGGCCCCACCATCATATCCGTATCCAGTTCCAATGCCGGTTCCTGCTGGTTCAATTCCCATGCAGCCGTACCCCTACTATGCTAATCAACACCCTGCAGTCATCCCTAACCCTTGTTCAACATATGTTCCCTTTTTAGCCCCAAATACAATTGTTGAACAACAATCCACTCAGTATGTATCCCCGCCTCTTCATCCAGGTAGCCGGTCCCACATATCAGGGAAACAAGACTCCAAAAACAAATCATCTAGGGAGAGCAAGGCTCAAAGAAACGAGGATTCCAATGATGTAGCCACGGACCTTGAGTTGAAGACTCCTGGGTCTTCCGCAGATCAGGTTGGTGCTACTTTTTTCCTGGTAAATCCCGTAACCTATAGCTGTAGTAGAAAAGGTATTGAATTAAAGTTGTGTTTGTTGTCGGATTTTGCAGGATTTAACATCCGCACAAAAAAAATCTAGTAAGTCGTCGAGGAAGGAAACCAGTTTCACAGAAGGTAGTTCGTTAGGCAAGTGTTCTTCATCTCACAGTGTTCAGGATAGCTCATCAAGTAGTGTAGTGGGGAGCAGAAAGGCTAGTGAATGAGAAAGGAAATAATTTTAGACAAGTGATTATGGATTTTGAAGCTACTGTGAGGGTTTTCATTGGGCTTCTGCTGCAACTATTGTAGAGGTATACGTCCCTTCTATTCTCGTCCAAAAAAGAAAGCCGCTTCTGTTCTCTCTTCTTAACTAGGAATTTTTATTCTGAGTAATGTGTAATTTAATCATAAACTTTTCTTTGTGAGTCGTGAGGGAAAAGCTGCGTGAGGTTCAATTGTTTATATTCCTATTCCTTGTGACAAATTGAAATTGCAGATGGAAAATCTTCAAGTTGAGACCAGTGTGGCTAATTGTAGGTTTGTAAATCCCTTAATCACAAACTCTCCTAAAAGGACCATGCTTATTTTATCTAGTCTATGCTTGGATTGTAGTTGAAAATGTTAAACGTACGTTTGGACTTGGTATCTGTGTAGAGTTCTTTGGAGTCGAACGTAAACGAAAATTAACAACAGAAATTAAAATCATGCAAAAGGGGTTCGAACCTAGGACACCCTACTTATTCACTTTAAAAAGGTGAATTCCTTGCCATTAGGCTACTTTACCAAAAAAAAATAATCATGCAAAAGCGAGTGAATGTTGCCCCAAAACCCCATAAATATTAGTGTATGTGAGGGACATGATGTGCTATAATTGAAAAACTGAGGAGTGACCTGTGATTATAGTCTGGTCTTGCTTTGTGATATAGAGAGTGATAATTTCTTGTATCTTTAACAAATTTTAAAAAAAAGGTATTATAATGCTCGAATTGCAAACAAATAATACAACGCATTTGTGTTCACAATAGAACGAGTGCCAGCATGCCGAAAACACTCTTTGCATGTAATATTTTAAAAATGTTATATGACTCAAATCTTGGGTGAGGGTTTTGTGCAATACTAGCGGGTTATAATTCTTGGTACATATGAATATTATCGACCTTTTGATAGGTCAGTTGAAAATCTTGTGGATCAATCTAATCGTATTGTTATGTTCTCTGTGTTGGCCATCAATAAGAATATCAGCGTAACATAAAAAGTGGTAGTGGTAATAGCATGATAAAAGAAGAGAATAAGAAAAAGGGCACCTATCAATTGTAGATACAAATTCATAATATTTTGTGCAAAATATTATATGGCGCAATTTTAATTTGGTATTTTTGTTTAGTTAAAATATATAGTTCTCAATCAATTTGAAAAAAAAAGAAAAGAAAATGATAGTATAGCTCCTTGCATTATTATCAGCAATATTAAATATCAAAATTGTTTCAAAGTATTTGAATTTGAATGATTCGTATGGTTGCATCAAAAGCATGGTCTTGACTGATGAGGGTTTTTTCCTCTCTTTTTCTCGACTTTGAAGTGTGTTGAATAAGGCCAATGATAATTCTTTGCTCTCATTCTTCTCAATCAAGAAATCTCTGTTGTACTTGTCCAAAAAAATAAAAGAAACACTGATACCTGACACTTGCAAGTTCTAGTACAGAGAAAAATTTGTTGATAGGACATAAGTTACACTCAAAGAATATATGCCAAAATCCAAAACCAACCTTATATCTGAAGCCAAAGAATCTCAAAGGCACTTATATAACCTTAAGAACAAGCTGTTCCTAGTATGCTCATGACACAGTCTGTTTCTGCATGTTTCATTGAGTGAGAAAAAGAAAGAGGGGAACATGGTGTGGTTCTTTTCCAAGAAGAGGAATGCAGGATGGAAGCATGGATACGCGGAGCAGAACTTGGAAACTGTTTCTCCTTCTCCAACTCTTCATTTGTTTGTGATATTTGGCATTGTTATTAGCTTGTTGTGGTTCTCCCACTACACGAGCTACAAAATTTAGCAACATCTCACAGCCATCAATTTTCACTTACTCCTTTTCTTGTATCCCGTTTTGTTGATTTTCTTCTTTATTTCACATCCTACTTTTGAAGGTTCATCTCTAGCTTCACGTTCAAACTTCAAAGCACGGTTGGTACAACGAGCTATGATGTCGCTCTCTCTAACTTTGCAATCTTGCTGATGCTGCTATTATGCTGTTGCTGTGGATTTCTTATTAATCTCAATATCATTCTAAGTGGTTTTGAGTCTTTTGACCCTTGCTGATAGTGATGACCCCTCAAGTTGAACTTCATATATGAAAATGACTTATGTTCAATACAAATTTATTTAAAGCATGTCTCTGTCTTTTTTTTGGTTATGTATGTTACTATCTGATTTTGTTTTTGAGGGGATGTTACTATCTGAATGTTTGCTTCAAAATACATCATAGTACTTTTTTTTTATTAAGTTGCTCTGAATATGTCATGTGTGAAAATATTGTTCTTATTGACCGAATAATGGACACATATATAATAAAATTTATAGTTTTTAATTTGATTGAAGAGTGTATGAGAACAAAGAACACCTGTGAGAATAACCAAGTCTTTAAGAAGACTAGGAGTTCCCTGATTTCATAACAAAAGGACAAACATATTCATGCCAATTGTGTTTCTTCTCCTTTTTTTGGGTAGAGTATTAGGTCATGTTTTAAATGGTCAATGAATTTCTTAAAGCAAGGAAAAAATAGTTGGTTTGTTTTGTCCTGACATCACTTTTACTTAATTGTTTGAATTAGTATATATAACTTGCATACATAGAAAACTTGGTTGAAAATAGAGAACTCATCTTATACTGCCAATAAGTTCTCTGAAGATTAATCGACATTAGACAATGGTACATACTTCGTCCTTATAGGTTAAAAAAATTGAAATAACTTGTGCAAATAGCAAACCTTTCTTTTTCTAATAAATTTTTTTGATCTAAATATTTACAAACAACACCATATGATATCTCTTGTAAAAAAAAACACCATATGATATCTATAACATATTCATACTTCATAGTTTTTTTTTTTTTGAGGGATCATACTTCATAG
>Ga0228710_1009241_pt1 | contig 13779 bp, 15 predicted proteins | sample MedpolnodulmetaG_FD_177995 | JGI IMG/M metagenome (GOLD analysis project Ga0228710, IMG submission 177995) | Root nodule microbial communities from Medicago polymorpha collected in Santa Monica, California, United States - pink nodules | ecosystem: Host-associated > Plants > Roots > Nodule...
TTTGGTCTTCAACCATAGAATTTGATAGGATGGGAGATAATGATTGTCTCAATTCTTATACTTTATTTTAGAATTATTTGAGAGGTGCAAAAGAGGTATAGATGGAAAAGGAAGAGAAAGATGTGAAAGAATATGTGTAACATGTGATAGAAAAGGAAAGATAGATACTACACGACACACATATGAAAAGAGTGAATTTTGATAATTTCTCCCTATATATCCTTTGTGTATTAATCAAATGTTTAGAAAATATGGATTTGACGGCTAGTTAGGGTTAGAGAAGTTTCAAGACTAAAACAATATTGAGAATCCATTTCCATATATAAAGTGGGATATGTGGCCAATTTATTCTTCAAATATATGCACTTTTCAAATATATTCTTATACACTTGAAACTAAAACAGAGAAATAGATAAGAGAGAGTTTAAGAATAGATAAAGATGTAAGAAATAGGGTAGATTTGATGGTTTGTTTGGTATATGAGAGAGATAAAAGAAATAGAGAACAATGAAGTGTTGACTATTTTGAAAAGTACCAAAATACCCTTAACTAAAAAAATCCTTCAATTAAAATTAATTTATAGTAAAATAAACTAATTCATAATTTTTGGACCAACAAAAAAAGTTAATTCATATTCCTAGTAGTTTAATGATTAGATAAATTTTAATAATTATAAATTAAAACTGAATCGAAAAACAATTATAAATTGAAACTAACAACGATTAACATTTATAATGAAATTATTTAATTTAATTTATAGGATTAAAATAATTAATTTATAATGAAATTATTTATTTAATTTATAGGATTAAAATAATTAATTAGATAAATTCATAAACCCCTGCCTCTCTGTCCATCCTGATCTCACCTTCTTGCCTCCATATCTATATCAGCTTCTTTGTTTACTCAACCTCCATTTTTTTTAGCCCTAAATTTATGTTCATTTATTATATATAAACCATTATTTACACTTGACCTTTTTGGATGACAAGTTCGCTAGACCTTTTTGGATGACAAAATCAATCCTCGTGAACACAACATTCATGGACCTAGGAGACATGACATTGTTATGCATGACCTTTTGAACTCTATGTAGAAGGTCAACAGTCTCTGATGCTAGGAAACCGAAAGTGTCAAAAGCAAATGGTATAAAAAGCATGTTGATTGTCAGAACAAGTTTTCTCATGTTTGGCCACTTTTCTTGACGCAACTTTTAGGGCTGCATGTCCTACGGTAAAAGGTCTAACACCTAATCCCACAAATGGTGAAACCCCAATCAAGTCTACACAAGCATGTTTTCCACCTACACATCCGTACACCATAACGTCCGCATGCCTGAGTGTTGATCTTCTATCTAGTGGATCAGTTAGGAAGTTCACAGGCGCCTCCTTCTTCACTGATATTCCCTAACAAAGTCATGTATGTACTTAAAGCCGAGAAGCTCCTTACAATGAACGACATGCTCCCAAAAGTATCCAAGCACACCTTACGAAAAATAGGGCACACCTCACTAATAGGAAATAGTGGAATCATAAGGCGATATCTAAGGATAGTACGATACTCCACTGATGACATATGCTGACCTAACCCATCAATCGGGATAGCTTGAAGAAAATCATGAGCATGTGCTGCTTGCAAACATCCAAAAATTCTCTTTTGTCTCGCGGTCATGTCAAGCTTAACTTCCATATCTTGAACACTTTTACTAAATAGAGCACTCGCCAAAATATGTTGTGCTTTAGGAGGGACGGTGTCTTTGCTAGTAAAACTGCTAACATCAAAATCTGGAATCGCACCACGAAGACCATCCAAAGCATTATCAAAATCCGAATTCATGCCACATAACCCACTGTCTCTCAAAATATGATCTTGTAACTATGCCCTATAAGCCACAAAATATGACCTACATATTAGTTTTTTTTATAGTGTAATATGGTCGCAAGCAAAGAAGGGCATAAAAGAAAAAAAAATGAAAGAGTAAAAGCTTTCTCTCATCTTTCTCTTCAGTTCTGCAAAGAAAAAGAAAAGCATGGGACCCACATGAAATTGGCATCTCTTCTCTATTTCTTCGATCTTTCAAACGGGAGAAGTTTTTTTTAAGAAATCAAACGGGAGAAGTTGTATCTCTCTTCCCACTTTCTCTCTTCAATCTCTCTCGTCCTTATTTTTAGCCTGCCAAACACAGTGTAAAAGAGTTTTCAACTAGTATTTATATATTATCCACCAATGAAATATCAATATTGAAACTTGAAATCATTCTAAATGTAATGTGAGTTGAATTCTTAGCAGTCGGGCCAATTCTTAGAGAGAAAGTGTATAGCTCGTCTTTCAAATTTTCATAATATTCATTACTTTTAAATCTTAATCCTCAACTATACACCACTTTCTCTCAACCAGCTTTCCATGTTCTTGATAGTAAATACTCATTCATTTATTAAGCATCTTTTTAATTAGTTGTGCAAATTTAACAAAGTGTCTGTTTTCAAGTAAATTTCACTAAAGAAAAAAAATGTTCACTTATATCTCGTTTTCCTAAAACTACCAAATTTTGGAAACACAAATATTAAGCTTTCAAGAGCAAATAATAGTCTCGTAAAAGGCTACAAATACATTTGATATTTGGTGTATGTTGGAGTGTAGGTTTGAATCCGCAAGATATCTCGTATATGCATTTAATGTGTACCACCTCTATTTTTTATCTTTTGATGTTTTATCTCTTAGCACAAGTTTTAAAGAGTAATTAAAGTAAACATGTAACCATAAAATAACTTTTGATCTTTTTTACACTATCCTTCAAAAAAAGATTTTTTTTACACTAAAATACTTTTAATCCGGACAGACCTTTTTTTTAATTAATGTCATATCAGAGTTTGTATCTTCCATGCAAAGTTGAATTTCATGTATTCAAATAAAACAAGTTTTTCTTACGAGACTTCAAATAAACATAAGGGTTAATAGGTCTTTACCCCCCTATAATATAGATCATTTCCGGTTTTCTCCCCTGTAAAATTTTTGTTTTGATTTTCCCCCGTGTAAAATATTTTTGTTTTGATTTACCCCCCTAATAGGCCAAACAAAAACCAATTTTATTTTATTTTTCAAGAAATTTTCGTTTTTTTTGCCTATTAGGGGGTTAAATCAAAACAAAAATATTTTACAGAGAGGTAAATAAAAAAAAAAATTACAGGAGGGAAAACCGAAAATGACCTATATTACAAGGGGTAAAGGCCTATTAACCCTAAACATAAACAATTACTAACAACTTTAAAGCAACTGAGGGAGATTGATCGAGAATCATATCAACCTTCGCCCCTCAGATTAAACCTTATATATCATCACACACAAGAGGTAAATAGAGTCCTAGATTTATATATAACTAGCATGGATGTGAAGCTGTTTACTGACTTGGCTATCGTTTTGGATCAACTCTAATACGTTTCCCAAAATACTATAAGAAATCAAATGTTTTATCTGAGGGAGATTGATCAAGAATCATATTGCCATTAGATCAACATCCCATGCTAGTAGATAGCCTAGGACCCTATTTACCTCTTGATATATATTTGTTCCAATTCCTCCACACCAACGACGCAACATCTCCACAAACACTTGTAAACTATATCGAAGAGCTTATAGAAACACCTTATAATATATCGATAAAGTTGTCAATTTATTAAACTTTTCAAAATTGCTTATGAAAATCATATCCCTACGACACAACAGAGCAGTAAACATCAAAGTCTTGATTCAGTTATCTAGGCTTCTACCTTGCACTTTCCAACCACATCCCCTTTCAAGCTACTAACAAATCTTAAAGAGTAACTAGTAGACTAGATTTTTATTGCAATATATTATGCAACTTGGTCGGAAGATTTTTATTGATATCGTATTTTGCCCAAGGTCATCTGTTTGTCGAAGTCTCTGATTTTTTTCTTGCTGGTGGAAGTCTCGTAATTTTGTTACAATAGACGGAAAATCATAACCATTGGTTAAGATCCAAGAGAGGATAAAAGCAAAGATCGGAACAAAAGGGCCAAGCAATGCACTCACAAACTTGCAGTGGTAAATGCATTTTGAACAAGAGAAAACATGCAATCAAATATAATAACATCTATTACATTATGAACTAATACAGCACCAAAACTTCAAACAACTCTCAAATGTCACCCGTTTTCTTCTTCGTTCTTTAGGATGATACACTCACCTAAAATGTACAAAACACATGTCCCTCCGTTTTCAGCACTAGCAAAAATAGAGCTAAATAGTTTATTTATGAACTTACCGAATGCAACATGAAAAGCACCAGATGTTGCACTTTGCTAGTTATTGGATATCTGTTGTCTTGATGTCGTGCATAAAACTTCGGACACTTCACAACATGCATCAAATTACATCCAGCCACAAACAACCAAACCATTATTCGTATTTTTCAAGATAGGTTAAATTAACTATTAGCAATAACAAAAATGCATTTCGAAATATTCCTCATACAAATTTCAACACAAGCAGCCCAAGCATCTATATAAACTAAATTGACAAAACATATAGTACAGAGTACATGGTAATTTTAGATGTACTTGAGACCAGAGATATATTGTTGCCTAGTAATTAGATACTGGGCCAGTGAATATATAACTCCTAAGATACCCAAGATCTTAATCTTGAGAACATCTGTACATGCTATAGGAAGCAGATTAAGGGGCAATGTTATCCATGCTGGTGTATCATTCTGTTTTGTATGGCTCCATACATACCTGTTGAAAATTATATGACTGGGAAACGTAAGAACAAGGAGTGCTAAATTCTTCACCATAAAAATCCAGTCTGGTCCACCGATTTGAAGACCCCATCCACCGTTACCTTGCCAAACATCTTCCCATATGCTATACAAGGCAGTTACAACAAAGTAGACTGAGATAACAACAGTCACTGGCAAATATCTGTGTTTGTCGCTAAAACCAGCAATAAAATCTGAATCCTGGTTGAGCAGCAGAAGGATAGGAGCCAGGAAAAATATAGAACGGTTTGAGCCACCGGTGAGGTAAACGTTCAGAATCAAGCATATAGTAAAGCACAATATTGTGGCAAAGTTGCCAACAGAAGGCATCCAAGCTCCATCGGCAGCCATCTTTTTAATTGTAAAGGAGGGAACAGTAGATGCCCGACGGTGCTGCATGAATCTCGCTCTTGGCAGGGAACTAGAAGATACACTTTGACCTGAATGACTATGTCTAATTCCACTTGAATCGATGACCTTTTCCCGCATAATTGAAGTAAGTTTATATTTTATTTCCAAGGCTATAAGCATGAAGATTGCTGCATACAAACCAAGAAGAGATGTCCTGGCACCCTCGATAGCTAGCAATGTTGTAAGCTTCTTTTCTTCCTCGCCCAAATTTCCAATCTCGCTATCTTCAAGAATATTTTTAATTCTTAGTTGGCCCTCCAAAAGATAAGTAACTGGAAATAGAGCTACAAGTAAAGCAAATACCCAGGGTAAAAGCTTTGTGCTTGAAGCAGAGGGCATATGAGTGAAGACAACAAAAACAGAGGCACAAACCATAGTGACAACAATGAGAACATCCAGAACAAATGCCCAGACAAAGTATTCAGCAGAAATGTAGATACCAAGGGCAACACCCATAGCAATGGAGTAAACTGTCCTTAGTTCAACAATGTATTTAATGGGTATGATTGATGTAATGGATGCTAGAGTCAGCAAAATAGCAATAATAAGCAGCCAAGAGGGCCAGGTAGGCTTCCCAGCTATAAAGCCATAAATTGAGATATCATCATCAGAATGACGGGCAGTTTTGATGATGTCCGACTGGTAACTCAGTGACAAAGGAAGAGGTGGCTGCATCAAAATTAAAAGTAGACCAGTTGCCGCTACCAACACCAGACATCTCTTGGCAGACTGCATATTAAACAAAAAGCTTATGATCAGTCTTTTAATATCTTGCATGAATTTAGTAGGTGTGATGGATTACTCTGTCGATCATAATTTCTAATTATTAAGTATGTGACAGCACAGGTTTGCATTTGATAATGAATAGTCCACACTCCCAAACCAAACAATGTAAAACAAATGATTGGATAATTATACATACCAAAACATGAGAGAAATGAATGGCAACAATTGGAATACAAGCCACTCCAATCAACAGTATACAGAAGCCCAACATTAAACCATCTGAAGGAGACCTTCCATTCCACCACTGGAGGGCTTCAAAAATTGTTTCTCGGCAAAACCATACAGATAAGGCTACTACACAAGCATGTGCATAACCCTGCCATGGTTTCATCTTAGAAGCTGTTGTTTTTGATTTATCCCTACAAAATACAACAATGAAGCATAATGAGGCCGACAATAAAAATAAAGTAGCATAATACAGGTGAGAATCCCTCATAACTGACAAAATCGAGACACTTTCATAACAATTACCTGTAAAGAAGTAATGGAGGGGAAACAGCCAACAATAGAATAGCTGAAACCCATACAACAGACTTAGATGTAATGAACAGCATGCTAAGCTTTGAAGTAAAGAGGCAAGTCAAAATCCAAACTGCTTTTCCTCCAATTCGATGATCCACAGATAGCCTTCTCACCAAAGCCAAGCCCAACAAAGTTGTCAGCACAACCATGTAGCTAGGATACATCACCTCATCCTCAAATCCATAATAGTAAATGCTGGAGTAACTGAAAAACCGACTTTCAATGTAGCATAAGAGCAACGCATGGCTTATCAAACTGATTTCAGATAAAAAGTTTATCTTCGAAGGCAGAAGAGTTAGACCAGGAATAGCCATAGCCAGGACCGCATTTGCAACAATTAGCTTACAAAAAGATTTAAGTGACATGCCTGCCAACCAAATATTTAAATCCCAGAAGTTGTGCAGCACAAACCATGTAACCATCAAGCTCCCAAGAACAACAAAAGCAAAGTATGAAGCCAAACTCTTCTTTTCAAAAAATCGAGCCAAATAAAAGCCAGCAGCAGCAGGCATAGGCAGGAACTGCAATCAAAGATAGATAATAATTCAATAAGCTAGATCTCAGTACTTGGACTTCAAACATTTTTGGGAACTTATACATGCGTATATTGTTCAGTTTCTGATTTACTATCATTCTATACATCAAACACCCAACTACCAGAAGCAACACCCAAAACCAGAAAATGAAAAGAACAACACCTAACCCAGCAGAGAACAAAAAGAAGTAACCTTGCACAAACCAGAAAGAAGGAAAATCATAAACACGTCATAAGAAGAAGTCAGTTCAAGTTGTCAAGCACAGACAAGATTTTTGGGACATTGTTACAACCACGCCATCAAAACATTAGGGTTCAAAGGGAAAGGTTTAAAACTTAGCATCTTGATTTTAGGATCGATGAACGCAAATGCCATTGTTTGATGGGGTGTACATCATTAAGTATCTGATCAACTCCTCAACCACATTTCAGGCTTGCTAGAAAAGCAGGAAGATGCCAAGTTGAATCATGCAAATCTACAATCTCCATTGTGGTTTTGAGTTTTGACTAGCAATATAGCATGCTCGACCAAAAGCTCAGCCTTGCCTAAATCTGGAAGGCTGAAGCTTAGTTTAACGTGAAGAGATTTAGCTGGACAAAGGTACCTAAGAGAGTTCCTAAGAATGACTTGCTGCAAAAAGTTGAGGAAGATTTCCAGGAAAAAACATGTGGTTTTGAACTAGATTAGTAGCTGCATGAATTTTGTGAAAAGTACCCAACTGATTAAGTTTAAAGGTTTTAATGGGAGTGAATATTTAATGATATCATAACAAGAAACCCTCTGATAGGCATAGAAAATCAATAGGAGCAATGGAAGTACCAGGAACAATAGATGACATTTTCCTGACACCCAACATGAACGATCGACGCCCAAAAAAACAGCTAAAGAATAAACAACATCAATCAGGTGTCATTTCACACAGCAGAAATCAGTCCAAAGCTCTCACAAAGGCTGATAGAATCCTGCACAAACCAGAAACATGGAAAGACGTAAACCCCATCAGAAACAGCTCAGTCTAAGCTCCACAAGCACAAATGATGTAACACTGAAGTTGTGTAGCCCAAACTAAAGCACAACCGAGGTCGCACAAGCAAGGTCACACCACTAAAGCATTGGGGTTCAAAAGGAGAAGATTCAAAGAATAATAAACCACCATTTTGGCCCCTGAAAGTGTATCCCTTCAGACAACTTAGTCGCTAAATTAAGTCCAGTTACTTAACATTGACAGACCTGCTCGTGTGACAAACTAAGTACCCAGTCACATCCTTCCGTGCGTAATATGTGGCATCTTTCTCTGCTAAGGATTAAAATAACCAAAATACCCTCAATCACGTCACTTGTTTTCAACCTCTGTAACAACACCATAGTCATCCCTCTTACCACATTCATGCCCCTCAACTTCTCTCATTCGGGCAGGATGTATTCTCTTCTCTATCCCTCTTACACTTTGAAAACATAGACTTCAAGCACAAGACTATCCATTTCTCTTTCTCTATTTATTTCTTTCTATACATTGATTTTCAAAAGCACCCTACAATTCTGGACCCCATTCTTTCACATTCCTTATTTGTAAGCTTTTTCTTCTAGCCTCGTCTTTCCATTTTCTTTAACCTTTCATAACTTCACCCTAAATCATTCACTGTAATAAAAGTTGAAGACCCTAAAGCTAATGGTCTTAGCTTCCTAAAAATTCTGAAGCACCCGACAACAACAAAATGTTGCACCCTTTACCAGCAAAATTCTGGAGTGAAGCTAAAATGATTGATCTAGACCAAAGCCCTAAATAATGCCATTATGCCGGTGCATATTGAAATTTAAGGCTGCCCAACACGTTCAAAGATTGGAGGGGTCTGAAAAAGGTGAGTACTTAAAGGGACTGATGAAGAAGGTAAAAGGTTCCATGTGGGCTGTGGCTCAAGTTATTTTGGTCCTTTTAGTCCCCAATAGAGAAAGATGCCATATATTACAACATGTAATAAATGCAACCAGGCACTTAACATGAACATTAAGTAATGAGTGTAGCATAGGACCTCAATTGATTGACAGCAAGAGACTTTTTTTATTAAAATAAAAACCTTTCAAGAACTAAACTAAAGTGACAATGCCCTACACCTTCAAGGACCAAAATAGTAGTTTACTCATTTGAAGCAGGATAACTTTTTGCTGGACGAATACAAGACGCCAAATGACTAATTTCTGGGCAAGATGGGTTTAAGGAAGATTGGAATGCCAAGAGGTATCTATTATTGAATTCGCCCACGCTATGTGAGAAGCTTGCAGCTACCTGGATATAATCACTCATTGTAGCTTCATTGTGCAATGCTTGACTCACAAGAAACATAACTGTTCCCAACTACCCGTGTTCATAAATACAAAGCAGATTGCAGGTCACAAACAAACGCGATAAAGCTAAGCCTTATCTAAATCTAAACACAGTTTTGACTATCATTCAAAGATCTGCTTGACTGCCTAGCATGCAATTCAATCCTTGTCTGCAGTTTTACTTCCATGCACCACAAAGCTCAGACTTAACTAAATCTACATTACCGTTTTGACTATCATCCTAAGATCTGCTTGACTACCTAACATGTAGTCACTATAGTCTCCTGGTCTATTTACTAGCGCTTCTAGAAAGGACTTGCAAACTAACTGCATTCCTCGTTTTCTACAATACATTGTTTTCAATCATTTCATTATTTTTTTTCTCTTTCTTAATGAATCTCTTTCTATCCTAAAAACAATATTTCGCCACAATTCAAATTCAAATGTATAATCATCTATAGAATCAAATAACTCTATAGGGTATCCAACAAAATTGAAATCTAACACAAAGAACCCACATTCAATTCAATACAATTCAAGCAAGCAATCATAAAAACAAGTCAGAAACCACTCACCAGTACAGGATATCCAACAACAACAGCTCCAGCAGCACTAACCACAATAGCAGAAGTAGTAAAAGCAACCGAACTAAGCGCATCCGAAACCATCCCCATTGCATAAGCACCAGCAGCACCAGCCCCACCAAGCATAGTAATAGTAACAAGAACATAATTCAACGGCGCTGGAACCTGAATATACCTCCCAAACGAATGAAAAACAACTCTAACCTCCAACGCAATGACAACGAAAACCAACGCAACAAAACCATTCACAACCCTTATACTCCTTATATTGGCAGCATTCTCAGAAACCCACCACAAACCACCTCTAGTAGAACCATATAACAGAAACAAAAACGGCACAAAAAACAACAAAACCAAATCACAGAAATTCGCGTAGGACGCAAACACAACCGAATAATGCGATCCAATATGAAAACAAATCGGTGCAAAAACCAAATACAATGCATGAACACAGCTCTCTAATGGACCAAGTATATAACTATCTTTAGGAGCTTCACCACCATGAAACCTAGCATGGTTATTCATCTTAAACGACGAAATCCTCGGAATGGAATACAACCAATAGAAACAACAATTAAAAAACATAAAATAATAAGCAGAATTTTGAATTCCAACAGCAGCAACAGCAGCGTAAGTGAATAACGAGGAAGCTGTAATTGGAAGGCAGGAAAAGAGGAGACGTTCGAGTACGACGACGATACCGGGGTTTTCGAGGAGAAGGAATTTGAATTGAAGAGAAGACCAGATACCTATAAGGAAGGTAGTGTGTGCGGTGAGGAAAGTAGAGAGGATAGTTAAGGTAAGATTTGAATTGAAGGTGGTGTATAAAGAAAATGAGGAGGTGAGATAGAAAGTGAATTGAGAGAGGATTAGGGTTAGGTGAAGAGAGATGAAGGCAGGTTGTTTGAAATTGAGGAGGTCGAGGATGTAGGAGATCATGAGGCCGATGATTAAGGTGGTTGTGACGGTGGTGGAAGAGAGGTCGAGGATGAAGAGTGCGGCGGGGATAAGGGAGATTGCGATTAGGGTATTGTGGGAGAATGTTGTAGGGTTTTTGAGAGATCTGGAGGAGGAGGAGGAGGATGATGAGGTTGAAGATGATGAAGGGAATTCATTGGAGTTGAAACGAGAAAATGTGTCTCTAGGGTTAGGGTTAGGGTTAGGGTTAGGGTTTGAGGAGATTGAAATGTAAGGGCGGAGGGAACGGGGTTGAAGCATTTTTGCGTTTCAGTGGTTTGACTCACACAGCTCTGACGAGTGATGAGATGAAGAAGAAGAAGAAGAAGAAGAAGAAGAAGAAAGTGTGTCTGTGCTGCGCTAATTTCTAAATGAAACGGTGGATGTCATTGTCGTTTTGATTTTTTGTTGGATTTTGATTGGTTAGTTATTGCAAGAAATAATATTAATATTTGTACAACCATTTTATGACAATTTTCTCTCGTGTTGTTTCAAATGTTATAATGCAAATGGTTGTTCAAATGACACACATCTTTACTTACTTCTTGCGCATTCTAGATGAGATATTATCTCATTTTAAATTATAACAAATGAGATGAATTTTGAATTTTATAATCCAAAAAATCATCACAATATAAAATATCAACTATTTTGTCATGGAATCTAAACACGGTTATATTAACCCCTTGCTCTACATCACCGTTGGCCAATAACTTCGCTGCTAATTTTCTGATACAGCCTACATGTGGCACCAATTTCACATCTAGGTTTTCTGCTTCTCCAGTTGCAATCTTTGCAAGTGTCTTATCTTCAATTGGTATATAAGAGTTTCCCTGAGATGCGGTCTTTTGCGACTAACACATGATACATAATTGGCATAAGCATCAAGCACCTATTGTTGAGTCGCCAAGCGTGAAGTAGAGACGATTGGGTGCATTGGAATGATCTGAACAAATCCAAATCGACGTTCCAATGCAGTTTGTACCTTATCTAGGAAGAGTAGAGGTTAATGTTCTCGAATGGTCGTGTCTAGTGATGGGCGGTGTACGCTTAGAAGATATAACCATGGTTTAACAATCGATCCATATACTCTTGACAAGAGTTTGTGGCAATAAGACTCTTAAGCGGTGTAAACACCATAACACACGCATGTGGATCCTCCATGTACCTTTTTGTAAAATCATTGGCTCTAACTCCCTTAAGGTGTTGAAGTTAACATGCATGCCTCGATATATATTAATCGATAAACAATATAGAACATAACAATTTCAACAATTAAATAAATAACAATGTGTTTGTTTTACATGAAGCAGTGCATGGTAACCAACAAGATGCTAGGCAACATTAAGATCTTTGTACAAGTGGGGCAAGATAGTCGTACCCCAGACAACGTCGTGAATCATCTTCATATCACAAAATACTTTAGATATGTCACATCAACATAAGTGGCACTCTTGCTAGTGAATAAAGTTGTGTCAACCAAATATAGTAAGTACATCCACATGGCATATTGTAGATTCAGCTATGTGTCCACCACATCTCTTGCTTGCTCACCCTACTGTGTTGCCAACAAACGCTTGCATGAGCGACGTTTGTGTCATGCATTTCTCGATCAACATCTTACATGTATACAATTAAAAAATTCACCCATCAGCTTGACCTCATCTCCCCAACAAGCAGATGAAAGTTGTTGGTCTTCTTGTGCCACCTCTCTGACAAAGCGGTGATTAAGGTAGGGCTAATGCATGAAATCTCAGTGTGAAGGAGAGGGCAAGATCGGATCCATTAACTTGATCCCAAAACCAATATGCACCCTATTCCGGGACTCTTGACTTGTCAGCCCTAATCTTCTTCTCGTGCAAGGCAGGGGTCGGCTTATGTGTCCTCCAAAATTGAAATACAATAAAGAAAACAAACAATAAACCGTTCAAAATACAAACATTTGAATAACTAAAAAATAAACATTGTAACATAACAATTAAACTGTAAATAAACAATAGTTAAAATAAATTTGATATAACAATTAAATCGTTAAATTAATAATAATTAAAATAAATATTTTAACATAACAATTAAATCGTAAAAAACAATAAGTAAAATAAACACTGTAATATAACAATTGAATCGTTAAAAAAACAATAATACAAATAAACATAAACATTTTAAGATAGCAATTGAATCGTAAAAAAAAGACAGCAATTAAATAAAATTAAACAATTATACTTACTTCAGCGTCGGTCTAAAGCAAGCACGCCATGTGTCTACCGAAATTCGGTAGAAGCGACAAGTCAGTAGGCCCCCTAGGAAAACCCTCTGGTCCAGGAGCAACCTCCGGTATTGCCTGCTGCTGAGCCTCACCCTCCTCTTGAGCTGACTGCTCATGTTGTGTAGGGTCAACTATCTAGGACGGACCCGTCTGGGACGGCAACCCCTCCCCACTCCTACATCTGTCGTGGTTACAAAATATAAGTAATAACATTCTGCTTGCGGCTACAAAATATAAGCAAGGTCATTCTGCTGCTAAAAACCGTGGCTACAAAATATAAGCAACAACATTCTGCTGCACAAAACATAAACTGCTACTACATAAGTCGTTGCTACAAGAGACCCTTCTCGGCAAGCTGAAACCAAACACGTAAACAAGAACAAGCTGCTGCACAAAGCATAAACCAGAAAACACAAGCTGCTGCAAAACATCTTCATATTCCAAGGACACCGTCATCAATGTGATTGACTTGAGGCAAAGGTCCATGTTGTGGCTCTGTGGTCAGAGAATCTATTATTTCATCATCTTCATATTCCAAGGACCCATCAATGGCCTCATTTCTTCCCTCCGATGACATAACTATCTCAATTTAAACCTGAATAGTATTTAAAACAACTA
>Ga0228710_1009243_pt1 | contig 13778 bp, 10 predicted proteins | sample MedpolnodulmetaG_FD_177995 | JGI IMG/M metagenome (GOLD analysis project Ga0228710, IMG submission 177995) | Root nodule microbial communities from Medicago polymorpha collected in Santa Monica, California, United States - pink nodules | ecosystem: Host-associated > Plants > Roots > Nodule...
ATATGCCGACAATAATTGAACAATAAGAAATAATTAATAAATATTGTGAAAGGAGCAAATGCGAAGTTCATAGCAGCAATTTGATTAGACAAATATCATATTGTACAATAGGATATAATATTATTAAATTGCATGATGACGATGATGATATAATTTGTGTAAATTACTAGCTATAGAATCTAGAGCAATTGTTTAACAATAGCTGCTGTTATGACTGCTACATCATGCATATCAATATTCTCATCAGAGATTGGTGACTTCCCTTTGAAACCATTCTCACATGTAGTGGCTTCAATTGCAACATCATTTGCACCATCTTCTGCAAATTTAGGATCTCCTTGCTTGAGAGCTGCAACAGATTTTGGCACATCAGCTACCAAAATTGCTCTGTATCTACCAGCACATGAATTCAATGCTTCCTTTTGATCATGGCTACCCTTAATCAACTGATTGATTTTGTTTAAGGCAGTGTTTGCTTTGGATTTGATTATGTCCACCATGATTAGTGCTAGACCTGTTACATCTGCATCAGAGCTTCTTGGATCAGATTTGAGGTATTGAATGCAATTTGCATAATTTGGAGTTTGTTTGCAAGTTTGCTGTATCAAATTAGCATTGGATGAAACAATAGTGCACAAGATGATAGCTAATGCTAATGCTAATGCTAATGGATTCATCTTTGTCATGTCTTTTAGAACTCAAAGGAAACTGAAATGATTAAGTGTCTATAGATTGTGCTGGGCAATAAATAACATAGATATTTTTATACAATTATTGATTATTGATATTTTGGGTATACTGGCTATTTAGTAATTTTTATTGTTTTTTAAATTACTTAAAATACAATATTTTACACACATTTTCCTTCAAAAAAATATTTTACACACATTTAGATGTTAAGGTTGAGTGCATGTTTCTTATCACGATTAAATTGTTAAAATCACGGTAAACCACTTTGATTAAGTGAAGTGATATCAAATAGGCATTAACTAACAATAGGGATGGGAATAGGCCAGACCAGCCTACAAGGGCTTATGGCATAGTCTACGACACGCCAGTCAGGCCAGACTTTTTTTCTAAGTAGAGTAGGCTTAGGCTGTTTTAAAAGCCTATTTAGCTAAAAAGGTCAGGCCATAGGCCGTATAAAAAGCCTCTTAGGCCTAACAGGTCGGCCTACTTAAGTAAATATGAGTAATAATGTTTATTATTAATATTATTATATTATAATTTGTACTTTGAATTAAATAATAAATTTGTTAACCTTTTTAGTAATATAAGTTTATTAGTATCCTTTAATTTTTTGCATATTCAAATGTATTATTATAAACTAGAATTGAAATATGATATATAATATATAATCAAAAACTCTCTAAAAATTCTTGTTAAATAGAGAAAATGACTTTAATTTTATTGATTTATTAGTTTGTTAGTCGATTGAAACTTAGATCACATTACTTATTTAAAGATGTTTAGATGAAATAGGCTTTTAAATAGGCTAATATGTCATATCAGGCTTTCAACATACCAGACTCAAGCCTAAAAATTAAGCCTATGATAGGCCGCAGACCAGACTTAGGCCTCGAAAAAATTTGATAGACCAGACTTGGGCCTTGCAAAGCCTATCTCGGCCTAGCCTATTCCCACCCCTAACTAACAATATGATACACACTAGAGAAAAATGGTGTAATAGAAATGTGTTCATCGATAACTGTGGGTGCTTATTTGATTAACATCACATTAAATAGACACACTCATCGTGGAGTATAACATTTAGATGTTTGTGAATAAGGGTGGCTATGGAAGCACATTTTCTCTTCATTTTTTCCGGGTCCCAATTAATAAATTTTAATGAAAGAAACAAATTTTCTTCAATATAATGATATAAAATTATTTGGAGACCTATTTAATAATTTTTTTGAGGCGTTAAATTGGAGAAAATGGATGCTTACTAGCAAGGGTCTTATTGACAACTACTCAACAATTGACAAATTTTTTGTTGAAAAAGTTGTTTTTTAATGTTTTTATGTGTTAAATACACAAATCTTAAGATAAAATTTTAATTTTAAACTTCTTATCAAATGTCTTAATGACATTTATTAACATAACATTAGTGAGGTAGACATAAAAGACTCATTTAAACACTCAATATAAAGTGTTATATTGTTGATGGTCGAAGAAACACCCACGAAAGTTTGATCTACTTGAAATGGCTAGAGTCACTTCGAACCAACATTTGAATCTCAATTAAAAGAGATAATATTTAATGTCTAACCCCATCAAAATATGATTGCTTCAAATGAACACAGCTATGGAAGGAAAAAACTGGAGTGGAAAACCGACCACAAAAGATAGGAGTGAGAAAGATAATTAATGAAGAGCGTTACAGAAACAAAACGTGTCAGCGTATGTATGGTTGATAAATTAATGAATATCAATAGAGACGAATTGTTTTTTTTTGTAAGGAAAATAGAGACGAATTGTTGATCGTCGTCGTTGGACCACATATATCATGAAAAAGCAGCACATTTTGTTTTAAAACCAAATAGAAAATATAATAATAATAAAATTAAAAAACTGATACAAAACTAGGGGAAATCATCCAGGAATAACTCAAATAGGATACATCGTGATAAATCTGTTCAAATGGAATAACTTTAATCTATCCTAACAAAAATACACTAATTACGCAACCCAACAAACTCGTGTATGGGCGCGAAACCAGGTTACAAAAAGCATGAAAAGTGAACATCTGCAAAGAACAGTTAGAGTTTAAACCTGACCCGACGAATAGATTGACTATCAACACGGTAACCAATCCAAATGCCAATAGTCCCTGAATCAATCCGCAGTCATAAAATGCTCTTTCGAACAAACAACCCGCATAAACTCATGAAAAGGCAGCACATGTTGTAGAATATCAAAATATCGCTACAAATTCAAAACAAAAAACATGTGCTCCTTTTTATTCATCGCAAGCTTCATCTACAATTATATAAAATTTGGAATCATCAAATTTTTCACATGTGTTCTTCACAATATTAAAATTATAAAGAATTTGCAAGATCTCCTTTTAATTTCTCCTTTTAATTTTGATGTGAAAAATACCTAGAAGTTTAGAGTATTTTTCAAGTGAAATGGTACATCTAGCAAAATTTTTTACCCAAAAACATTACGATAAGTGACTTCAACATGTGTTCCACTACTACTAAATTTGTGATATGTTCCGGACAAAAATATAGACATGGCAACAAAACTCGCCTCCGTCCCGAATTTAAAAGCCGATTTAATTGGGTGCGTATGCGGGTGTGGGAGAAATCTGTATTTTTAGTACGGGGGCGGGGGATGCTTACACCCATCCCCGCCGCGCACCCACTTTTTGAAATTTACTTTATTAAATTTTATAATTTTATTTCCATAAGCACAACCTATTTTAATATATTATTACTCTTTAGAAACATATTTAATATAATTATTTTGCTCTTTTGGAAAAAAATTATTAGATCTTTAATTATTAATATAATTATTGTTTTTTGTTGTTATGAAAAAAATATGCATTTTTTAAATATTTTATAAAAAATAGAGTTTTCGCGGATGGGGGCGGAGCCAGAAGACCCGTTCCCATTGGAGGTGGGGTGTTCAATTTTTACCCCCAATATAGTTTGGGGACAGGGGCGGATGCATGGAAGCAGGGACGGGGACAGAGATGCTTAAACCCGCCTCCAATCCGCCACGTTGCCATGTCTACAAAAATGGTCGTTGTAAATAACATTCCTCATTTTTTTAATGTAACTCTTACAGCTTAATTGGTAAAAGATGCAAGAGTTTTATAACTTAAGAAAATTACCTTATTTGCACACATAATGCTCTGCTTTTACCCATTTTATTTAGGGAGTTTTTAAAGGGGAAATAGTGAGGGATTTTTTATTTTTTATTTTTTTTGTTGAGAAAAGTGAGGGAATTGTTTTTTTAAAAAAAGTGGGGGAATTGTTTTTTTGACAAAAGTGAGGGAATTCTTATTTACATCCATAATTACTTATACACACTTCCTTTTCCAAAATATCAATTTGGGAAATAAGAAAATGTGAAATTCATAATGTTTATTTTTTAAAAAGTTAATGATCTTGATATACTGAGAAGGTGGGTTGGACTGCAATAGTGTTCCGTTAAGGTTAACTGTGGAGGGTAGCGCCTGCAATCACTCCGATGCTCAAGTTAGTGAGAGAGCTAAGAGTGAGAGGTTCAGAGTACATAGTGTGCGTACATGGTGTTGTAGTGATGGGAGACACTTATACTGTGTGATACATGAGTTGTTGAAGAGTAAAGAATGTACAAACGACAACCTTCAATGGCTCGGCTCCATGACCGTTGGAGGGCATATTGAAGCATTAGTTTATCATTCTTTAAAAAAATGTTCTTTAGAAAAATGTGAAAGATTTTTCATTTTTCTATATATTTCCAACCCCATAGCCCGTCCTTCCCTAATAAACAAGGAAATGATAACTGAATATGTAAACCAAGATGAACAAATAAGAAAAATGTAAATATTCTATGAAAAAATTTCTGCGAGTCAAGCTGAATTTTACCGAGTTCATTAGAAATCTAGCCATGTAAATTCAATTTATTTCTGAATTTACTAAAATTCAAATTTACGGCTGAATCATTGGAAGTTGATAACTAAACTTGTGGAATCGTACAAATTCACGAGTTAACTCGCGATTTTGACGACCTTACATTAAATACCGCTGAGCAGACACAGCTAACAATATTGAAACGATAAGAAACAAAGAGACTATGAATGAATATTATGGAGAGAGCTGATAATTGAATTGAACACCCTTAGGTGGCAAATACAAAGTTCATAGCAGCAATTTGATTAGACAAATATCATATTGTACAATATGATATTAATATTATTTTTTTTGAAAGGAATATGATATAATATTACTAAATTGCACGATGACGATGATGATATTATTTAAGTAAAAAAATTACTAGCTAGAGTTTAGAGTCTAGAGCAATTGTTTAACAATAGCTGCTGTTATGACTGCTACATCATGCATATCAATATTCTCATCAGAGATTGGTGACTTCCCTTTGAAGCCATTCTCACAAGTAGTGGCTTCATTTGCAGCATCATTTGCACCATCTTCTGCAACTTTTGGATCCCCTTGCTTCAAAGCTGCAATGGATTTTGGCACAACATCTACCAAAATTGATCTATATTTACCAGCACATGAACTCAAAGCTTCCGTTTGATAAAGTTCATGTCTTCCATTAAGCAGTTGAGTGACTTTATTGTAGGCAGTGATTGTTGTGGTTTTGATTCTGTCCACCATGTATAGTGCATAATTTACTATACTTATATCAGAGCTTCTTGGATCAGATTTGAGGTACTTAATGCAAAGTGCATAATTTGGAGTTTGCTTGCAAGTTTGTTGTATCAAAGTTGCATTGTTTTTTGGATTGATATTTGTGCAGTGACATGAAACAATAGTGCACAAGAAGATAGCTAATGCTAATGCATTCATCTTTGGCATGTCTTTTCGAACTCAGAAAACTTAAATGAAAATTGTGCAAATGATAATGTGCTTATAAATTGTGCTGTGAAATAAATAATGTAGATATTTTCATTGAATTATTGATAGTGTAATGAGTATATTAGTCGTTATTAAATTTTTATTGTACTATCAAATGATTAAGTTCCATAGATTACACAAGTTTAAGATGGTGAGGTACTAAGGTTGATTTAAAAGTGTGACACACAAAGAGAGAAATAATAATGCTCGTAAATCATTCCACTCTCCTCTCTTATTGCTAACACCTTCATTCCCTTACCACAAATGCTAGAAACATCAAGTTAAAGTATAACGCATAATTCTTTCTTAAGAGATAATGTTGTACTGCCTTTACCATGTGCAATATCAACCAATCTCAAAACAATTAGAGTAATTTGTTCTTTTCTTTTTTTAATTCATCATGGCTTCATCTACAACTATACAAAATCTAGAATCACAAATTTTCTCATGGATATGCTTTTTCATTCCACTAGAAAGAATTTGCAAAATACATCATTTAGAGTTTGATGTGAAGTATACTTAGAATATTATATAGAGCATTTTCTAACACAAATTTCTTTATCATTGTAAGATACTATTACAATATGTTTGAGTTTAGGAAGGGAGTGTAGGGCATGAAGAAAAAAAAGGAAGGATGAAGTGAAAATAATGAAAAACTTTGGAAGAAGATGATTTTGGAGTTTTGTTTTTATCATAATACAAAATCCACTTACTTTAAAGCAACTCAAAAATTGCATTGAAGGATGATTGTGGGGGGGTTTTAGGAGGGCTTTTAATGAATTCTCCAAATTCAATTTGTGATAATACTTTCAGGATTAAAAATATACTAATTGTAACTATTCACTTATCATTCTCTACAAAAAAACGTTTTGACTCTATTTTCCCCTAAAATATATTAGTATATTAATTCTCACATTTCTTTAAAAGATCTATCTATTTTCCCCTACTCCCCTCCCTCCAAAGTCCCCCTCTCCTCTCAAAACTTCCAAACATAGCCAAGTTTTGCTAACCAAAGAAAATTATATTTGTTGCACACATAGAACGGTTTGGCTCATTTTATTTGGGGAGTTTTTAAATTGAAAATTGTGAGGGAATTGATATTTACATCCATATACACTCTTCTTTTTTCCAAAAATCATATTTATGTAAATAAGAAAATATGAAATTCTTAATATTTATTTTTAGGAGTTGATCAAAATACGGGTATATACACAAATAATTTAAATTATGAAATATTTTAAAAATTATGTATATACATGTCTACAGACTACAATACATTCGCAAGTTAAAGTGTACGTATACACTTACTTCGTAAATCAATATATTAAGGATTATTTTTATGAAATAAAAAACTACTTTTTGACTCTATTTTAAGAAGCAACATTTCATAAGAAAAAACACTATTTTATTGTTGATCGTTTTTTATCGGAAGATAACATCCGGTGCGGTTACATTTAGTTGTTTGTGAGCTCTGGAACGGCGAGAGGTGTGTACCTACAGACACTCCAACGCTCAAGTCAGTGAGAACTTAGAAATGGGGGTTAGGGTCAAAGAAGTCTCTTTGGGGACTACTGAAAGTCTCCTTATATAGTGGAGGGGCATGAGCCGTTGTTAGTGGCACATGTGGGAGTTCGATGGCTACGGAATTGTGGAAATTGTAACCGCCGAAATGTGTTTTAAGGGCACGTTTGAGTAGCCGCTTAAGTGTGTTTGAACTTGTCTTCAGAGTGTTACGAGTACCTCCCTCGTAGAGAGGGGTGAGCTACGAGTAATGGCCCAAATACGGGGTATGTGTCTTTTGGATTAGGCCTATGAAAATGGGTCATGAATGTTTTTGCTATGTCCAAAACAATTGTTATAAAATTCATACTAAATTTTTATATTTTATTGTAAAAAATATCAATATTCACTATTATGAGTAATAAATAATTTAGTTGAAGTTCACGCAGAGATGCGGGAGCTTGTTCATAGATTGACACAATAGCAGTTCACGCAGCAGATGGTGAGTCAAGCGGCCGTTGTGCAAGATTTGCTTAACCGCCAAAGATCATATGAACAACAGCCGGCTCAGTTTAGGCAAGCATAGGCTCAAGATCCCTCCCACACTAGAGCGCCGGTTTTAAGTCCCAATGTTGAGCCTTATCCGATTGATAGAGATGAGGAGGATGATGTGGATGATGATGAGGATTGAAGTTGGTCCCCGTTGTGATGTGTGCCCTTTATGATATATTCTCTCGTGCCTTTATCTATTTAATTTCTTGGTATGTAATATTTGGGGAAGTTTCTTATACTTTCCGGTACAATTTCCACCTATTAGGTACTTATGGTTTGTAATATTTCATACAATTTTAATTACAATGATGCTAGACCTAATATTTTGTGTGCTATTACTTTAATTTGCATTGTTAACTACTTTTTCTAAACCGATTAAATTAAAAAAAACATTTTAAAAACCTTTTTTAAAATTATTTTAAATAATTTTTATTATTAAAACAATGTTTTAAAAAATAAATAAAAAAAGAATTTAAAAACGTTTATTTTAAATATTTTAATAATTAAATTTAATTAATTTTCGAAAAAAATAAATTAAATTGTTTTTTAAAATTATTTTAATTATTAAATTTTAATATTTTGATTTTTAAACAAATAAAGAACATTTTTAAAAAAAAAAAATTCATACACAATTTGCCAGGGGTTAACCCCTCGCAATGCCGCTGACATGTTTTGAAAATGACTGATGTGATGCTAACACAGTCTGCAAAAGCCTGCAATCATGCAGACACAATTTGCCAGGGCCTATGCCAGGAGCGCATTTACCAGGAGCTAAACCCCTGACATGACAATTTACGATGAGCAGATTTGCTGGTGATTCTGCTCCTAGCAAAACCCCTGGCAAACCTCCAGTTGCCAAGGCTTTTAACATTTTACCAGGGCTTTTGCCCCTGGCAAAATGCAACATTTCTTGTAGTGTTCGCTGACTTTTTTTATAAATAAAAACTTAGTTATTATATTTGTAAATGATAGAAAAAATAACATAAAAAAAACAATATGTTTAGCTATTAATTTAATATCGAGCGTAGAATTTTTGAGTGTACCGTATAAATTGTGGTATTTTTTTAATTACTAAATTTTCATATTTCTACACCGCATAAGTATGTTTCTCAAACTTCTTTAAAAAAAAAAGTATGTTTCTCAAACTATATATCGGATTTCCCCTGCCATCTTTCAACGTTTCTTGGTACTACAACTTTTTTTATTTTATTTAAAGGAGGTAATACAACATTTTTATTTTATTACACCATTTAGAATCGTATAAAAATTAAATCTTGTTTCAAAACCTAGTTTTCGTAATGCATGTACATATTTTAAAGAAAAACAATCATAAAAGTGAAGTCTCATTATCGGTGGAGCATGACTATAAAGTTTAGATGAACCAAAAAAATAAACTATAATATATAAATTTAATACGTAAATCATATTGTATATAAAAAATTTAAGTCGCAATAAACACAAAGATGATCAATTAATCTACATATCTTAAGTTAATCTACATATTTTAAAATAGTGTTATACACTCACCGATTGATTTAAAATTATAGTTGTCAATTTCGGATACCAACCCAAAAATAGAGTGGAAAGAAAGTTTAACACGTTGTCATATTGGTCTCCAACTAACACAAAAATCTAAATAAATCATTCACTCTTTAACTTGTTAGTTATTTTAGTCCCTTATGTTAATCAAAACATTAACTCGTCAAAATCGCAGACATGACATTTGAAAATGATAAAAAAATAAAATAAAATGGTGTGTGTACCTAGGACTAATATGAAAGAAAATCTTCACCCTACTTCATCATATTCCCACATTTTCTTCGTTCTTTTTCTGATTTTGGCTGCAATATGCACAAACTTGCTTACATACAACGAGAAATACTTGTTAGGCACGTCACCAAATATTACATGTTAGCCACACATACATAAAATTAAAATGAAAAGGATATATTGAAGTGATATTAATTGATGTGATTATTTTATTTATCTTTAAATTTTTTTGATTTATGTGTGTGCCTAAATTTTGTGCCTATGCAAGACTATCTCACATACAACAACATTGGTATCCGTCATCGTGACATATCAAAGTAATTCAAGTTTTTGTCTTTTTCAAAATTAACTTAAAAAAGACAAAAATTATAGCAATTGGCCAACAAAGTTTGCCCAAAAAACAACAAACCAAATAAATAATGAGAAATGATAGCAACACACATTCTAACACACATTTTTCAACACACTCTTTTTGATTGTTTAAAATTCACATGGGACCCACCAAATTTATATGGAACTCACATGATTTGATGGGACCCATGTGAATTTTAACGAATCAAAAAGAGTAGGTTGAAAAATGTATGTCGCTACTATTCCTTGTAAATAATATAGTCATTGAAGAGCACATGTTGAAAAAGACAATTGAAGAAACAACGTCAGAACAAATAAAATAAGACATAAAATGTATGGTCAAGGGGATTGAAGAGAGGAGCATGGAAATTAAGCTCCACGAGCCTCTTGTAAAAGTTAATTTTCATCACCTTATTCTAGAAGTACATTTTTCTTCCTTCGTTACAAACTAGTACTGCATGTCACTTTAACAAACCATAATGTAATGTTTAGAGTAAACTAGCTGGTATTAATTGACAAATAGCAGTTGTAATTTTTCCTATATCATTCATAGCATTGTTTTCATCAGTGACTGGTGTTCCACCATCCAATCTCCCATTGAAGTGAACCTCGCATCCATTGGCTTTATCTATAGCCTGATTTGCAAAATATTCTGCTCTTTTGGGTTGTTGGTCTCTTTGCAAAGCACCTATGCCATTCCTAGCATTAAATACCTCAATTGATTTGTACAAGTCAACACATTGAAGAAGTGCAATGTGTGCACGGGTGTTCCTAGGAGGAATCGTTGGAAGAAGTTGTTTGATTTTGTTTAAGGTAGTCATTGATTTGTCTCCCATTACACGAAACATGATTATTGCTAATTGAAGGACACTTGCATCAGAGCTGCTAGGATCAGATTTTAAGTATTGAATGCAAAGGGTAGAATTTGGATGATATAGATAGATTTATATAGGGTTTTCTAACCTGTGCAACTTTGCACAGCTTAAGGTGCAGTTAATACACTCTATTATTGTCTCTCTCCTATTAACTTTTTTTGACTTTTCAATATCATATTAATTATATTAATCAGCCTTAAATTTTTTTACCATCATCATCATCACAATGGATGATATAGATAGATTTTATTTTCTTCCGCAAAAATAAAAAGAAGAAATGGGTTGAAAGAAACCAAGAAGCTGGGTAGCCAAAAAAAACCAAGAAGCTGGAGAATAAGAATAGTTCTTTATGATTCTCAATCGAATCCTTAAAAAAAAAAATGTCAATGGAAGAAAAGAGAAACTTTGTTGGTGGTGATAGTTATGGGTGGTGGCAGTCTTCAAACACATTTCTTCAATCCTTCTTTTCGATTAAGCCTATGTGGATTGTGATGATTCTGATTGAGTACACCACCAATAAAGGACTATATGATCCTCAAAGCAGTGTCTCCCACACATTTTCAGCCGCCTGTATTTACATTTCCATTAGACAGAGAGAATCGGAGAGGTGAGGAATCACACGGTGTAGATCCAACCTGGCGGCGTGACGAAGATCATGGTAAGGAATAGTGATCGTAGGAATTTGTTTGATCAGTTAGAGATTTGTGGAGATTTCAGTTGCCGGATTCAACGTTGCCGGAGCTTGCTAGTGCGGTGTTTGTTGAGAGAGAAATGACTGTTACGGTGGTGATGGTTATTGGTGATGATATCCCCGCCTCACCCTTGTCCCCGCATTGAATAATTTTTTTAATAAAAAATAAAAGTTTTTTTGCAACCCTTAGAGAAATGTTGTAATGCATAATCCAGCAATATGCTCACTTTAACATTTGTTAGACCGATTGATTTAGTTTTCCTTTAAATATCAATAGTAGATTTTATAACACGACAATTATCAAACAAAAAAACATGGGATATCAACATAAAGTAATTTTCTGCATTCGGGACGAGTTTGTGTATGGATTCGGGGTGGGTACTTATATACCTGTTACCCGTCCCATACCCGTGTTTTGAAATCGGGGAAAACCCAAACTCATACCCGAACCAAGTCAAAACGGGGAAAACCCATCAAATTGGGTTTGGTTTAGGTGGGTAACCACAAGTATGGGTTTTGTTGTCATGCCTACCCCAGGGGCACTCGTTAACAAGACTTTACTTTTAATATTCTCTTTCATAATAAATAAGGGCACTTTTGAAATAGAACATCTAATGTATTTGAAAATTGGTCAAAATTTCTTATAAAAAGGACCAAAATATTTGATACTTTTGTTTCTTCTAAAAAGGACCGGATGAAGTATTATCTTTTTAAATTTTACTATATATTTTTTTTTTAAATATAGAGGACTGCTATTCATCACGACAAATTTTATGAAGAAGCGCTCGCAAAATGGTAGCCAACCAATCAAAATCCTCTCCTGGCCACAAATCACGGAAGCTATGAAATTGGATGGGCCCAGCTACAGTACAAATTTTGCTATCGGGATACTTTGGACAACCGCTTCGCTACATGCAGCATTTCTCTTAAATATACTATTTATGTTGTTTGTTGAATTATATTAACGAAAAAGACAAACACTAATGTGTTCATCTCCCTGTTTTTCTATTGTGTCTAATTATATATCTGATCTATCAAATATTCTAGTTTCGATTTCATATTAGTGTCATTGTTCATGATGTATCCCCTTCAAGGATGTCCCGTAAGTCTCTGAGGAGGAGAAGCAAGAAGAAGGAGCTCATGGTTGGAGAAACACTGAGTTTTGCCATGAAATCATCACTTTGATTGCCTTCACAAATAGTGTGGACAATGCAGAAGAGGAAATCCTCATACAATAAGTCTTTAATGTCTTTAATCAACATAACAGACTTTTATGGAATCTATTATCTAAGGACTCAAGAAACTTCAAATAGAGCGAGGAATTAGTGTAGAAGATCGAATCATCGAGGAAAAGAGTGTTTGTTCCTGCAATCCCACCATATATCGGTGGCAAACTTACTAGAACGAGGGTCAGCGATGTCATCTTTGAGTCATTTGTCAAAGTCTTGAGTGAAGAAATATCGTGGGCATATAATGTAAAGGTTTAGCCATAGGTTAATTTCTAGAGTGGGTGTCATCTCGAACAAAGTTCATGAAGGACTCATCTTCCAAACTGTAGCCCATGCACAAAGGAGAGGTGCTCATATTACGATGGTGTAACAAAGATAAAGTATGGAAGTTTGATTTTTTGCGGAAGATGAAGCTTCCATGTCCAAGATCAAAAGATCGTGTATCAACAAGATAAGAAACAACGATGCCTTCTTTTTGCTGAAGAAGCCACAAATATCCACTTTTAGTAGTGAAATTACCATTGATGTTCCTGGACCAAATAATCCATCTTCAATGCTACATTTGAAACAAAGATGTTTACTGTTAATCATGGTGATAATATTAAGAGGGAGTTGAGAGTATAGATGATGGTTGGGATTATGGCGACTAGAAGAGAAGACATTTTTAACATTGATGCATACATCATCATTAATATACACATAAAGAACAAAAGCGACAAGAGGGAAAAATAGGGCCAATGACTAAACGAAAAGGATGAGAAATCTCACCCAGCATGCTAGTCAAAACCATCTATGACCACATTTTTTGCTTTGATTGTTTAATTCCGAGTTGGTGATGGTGTAATGAGGGAGTGAGTCAATATGTTGGTACCTTACACATAATTTTGGGAGATAACATTAACCCAAAGCTTGTTTTGTAGCTTGCATCATATCCCAAACAAGTTTAACAAGAAGAAAGGGAAGGTAGGTGAGTGGCATTGAAGAAAGGGAAGTTTATTTGTGCAGTGCACTATACAGAGACGCACGTTTGGCCTAACGCCACCGTTTTAGTGTCTGTTTGGAGACACATTTTTCTCCTCCAAACTTGCGTTTAAACAACAAAACGCGGTTTCCACCCTTTTCTTGTTGTTTGGCCGACAGAAAAAGCAATTCCCGGAATCGTGCTTTTGGCTTCTAAACGCCGGTATAGGAGAAGCTGGAATTCCTAGCTTCCACGGCAAAGCAAAATCACGTT
>Ga0228710_1009244_pt1 | contig 13778 bp, 6 predicted proteins | sample MedpolnodulmetaG_FD_177995 | JGI IMG/M metagenome (GOLD analysis project Ga0228710, IMG submission 177995) | Root nodule microbial communities from Medicago polymorpha collected in Santa Monica, California, United States - pink nodules | ecosystem: Host-associated > Plants > Roots > Nodule...
TATTCTTTTGTTTTTTTTTTTTTTTATTTACATTTCATTTTTATTTATTTATTTATGCTTTAGAATGTATTTAGGGATAATGTAAAAATAAATGTGAAATATTGAATTGCATACATATTTATATCATTTCATGCATTTTATATTTATTATGCTTTAGAATGTATTTTAGGGACAAATGTAAATATAAATGAAAACCGTGCATTGCATGCATATTTATTTATTCCGCTTTATGTCAAAAACGAAACACAAAAAATAGTAGTATAGTTAATTCCAAGGAAAAGGGGACTTTCATTTTGATCCAACATCATTATGAAATCCTTCACGCTATAGTTCATTTTATCACGCTTAATTTTTCGCCTTTAATTAGAATAATAAAAAATCTCAAAAACATTCAAACATTCAAATATCTTTTTATTAACAAACCTTGGATTTCAAACCAAGTGACTCCTACATTTTTTTAAATCAAACTTCAATCAATTTTAATCATATTTAGGCTTTTATTTTCTTCAATTAAAATCAATCAAATCACACTTTATTCTTCTATGCTATTTCGGCCTCTTATCTTCTCAAAAGCATTTTTAAACTTTAAAATCAACAAAAACAAATCACTCGACTTTTTACCCCGAATTACGTGATTTTGATCCCGCTTCGGGTACGTAGGCAAAAGACTTTGTCTTTCCAAACCAACAAAAAAAATTTCTTTCTTTCTTTATTCACACTTAGGCCTTATTTACAAGCAAGTAACATTTACCACAAGATAAATAAAAGCAAGAGGTTCTTATAGAGTACTATAGACGTTTAGGGTGCTAATAGCTTCTCTTTGCGTAACCAACCCTCGAACCTTTAATCTCAAAAATATAGGGTTTATTCGATCTTTTCCCTTTTTCCTTGGAAAAAAATAGGCTTAATTGCACTTTTGACCCCCTATGTTTCAAGAAGTTGCGATTTTGGCCCCCTAACTAATTAAAATACAAAACAGCCCCCTATGTATTGGATCTTTGGCAATTTTGGCCCCCTAGATCAATTTTGACTCGGTCAACGCTGACGTGTCACTTCAAAGCCGCCACGTGTGCATTGCTTTGAAGTGTCACGTCAGCGTTGACCGAGTCAAAATTGATCTAGGGGGCCAAAATTGCCAAAGATCCAATACATAGGGGGCTGTTTTGTATTTTAATTAGTTAGGGGGCCAAAATCGCAACTTCTTGAAATATAGGGGGCCAAAAGTGCAATTAAGCCAAAAAAATAAAAGTTCGGTGGTGAGTCTAAAATTGCGAGTCAACACTAACCAATAGCTTGATATCCGAAAATCACCGCGGCACTTTGCTTACAGAAATTGAGTCCAATACAATTTATTAGATCTACACTCTCAAATCAACATCTCCAATTTATTAGATCTACAATTTTTTTTTTGGAAAAAGTTTGTATATGAGACTTCTGTTGAGATTAATTTTCCATTGTTATGGGTTGATCTATGAACTTATGTTGAGATTCCAACAAGCTTTTATTGTTTTTTAATTATAAGCAACACACTTTTTGCATTGCTTAAATAGGAACTGACACAAAAATTTAAGCAATGAGACTCCACGTAGATCTCCTCCAACGCTGCAAACAACTAAGGGACGAGACCTTTATCTCTACATAGGCACTAAGCAACTTGCGTTGGAGATGCCTTTACAACCAACTCCTCTTAAATTTAGATGGAAAATCATGGTACTAATGTGCGACTTCCCAACATGTTTTATTTTACAAATATTTTAGTTAAATAAAAAATATTAGTTATTTTGAAAAAATAGGAAAAATAAATTAAAAAATTGTGTTGTTTTATTTATCACTTAATTTGCAAACAAAAATATTAGTTTTCTTGACAAAAATTGTGTTGTTATTTTATCACTTTACAAAAAAAAAAAAAAAGATTTTTTTAGTCACACCTCAAAAATATCTAATTACACCCAAATTTAATAAGAATTTGGCCATAATACCTAAATTTCCCTTGTTCTTATAAAATTTTTAGAAACTCTTTTCATCCTTAATTATAAATCTTCACCTCTTCTCTCACAAACATTCATATGTGTGATTAAGTTCAATGCAAAATTAAGGTTTGAATCACAAAGTGTGATGGTACAGGTCTAAAAGGCCTAACCCGAGTATTTGATGGGTCGTCTAACAAAGCTCATTAGAAAATGACAAACAAAGTCAAGATTTCTGTTCTTCCCCCTGCACAAAACACTCGCGCCCTGCAGCCTTTCCATATATATCCTTGCGTGAGTTAAGTCACGCAGCGTGACTTAACTCACGCACGTTGTAATCTCTGCGTGACTTAAGTCACGCACCACTGAGCCTTTGTGCAAGTTAACTCACGCAAGTTGGCCGGTGGTCAGAACTGAAGAACAAACATTTTTTTCACTTGTTATTGGAGTGTTCTTTGATTTGAACTTGAAGGAAATTTGGTTTTGGGTGATTTGAGAGAGGTTTTTGAGATTTTTTTGAGATTTTAGATGAGAAATGAGGAAATGAGGTGTTTTGCCTTGTTTAAGACAGCACGTAGCGTGAGTTAACTAAAGCCGCGGTAGTTAACTCACGCATCGTTAGTTAAGTAACGCAGAGTTTAACACTTGCGTTACTTAACTAGCGCAATGACATTTTCGGAATGGCTGCAGGGTGCGAGTGTTTTGTGTTGGGGGAAGAGCAGAAATCCAGTCAATAACGGGAGCATATCCAAGTCAACCCAATATGATCACCTCATCATAGAGTATGCTCCAACACATGATTGTGCCTCCCGAACCATCTTAGAAAATACCATGTCTTGGAGCGACATACAACACAATATTATGCCTCGTACATCATCTCAGGGACCACCTTAATGCCACATTAGGAGCAACCCAAGGACCAACGTGCTCCGCCGCCTTAGACGCCTATAAACCATCAGAAAATTGTTGGGTTTCATTTTTGGTTACATGAGAGAAGAAGGAAAAAAAAAAACAAAAGAAAAAAGCAAAGAAAACTACGTCCTAATAAAGGACACTCCTATAACATCAATTAGTAAGGTTCAAGATAGACATACTAATGGTTGATGCACCGCCAAAAGAGGCTTTGATTGATTAGCACCTAGTTTAGCAAGTATATCTGCACAAGAGTTTCCTTCTCGAAAAATACGATGAATGCAAATACCTCACTCCTTAACCAAATGCATCTGAATGAGCTTCAAGAGATTCGCATAGTGGTGAGACCTCGACACTAAATGTTCTACATGAAGAATCAGGAAAACAAACCAGTTTAATTGTGTGAACTCTAGTGGAAAAAAAAATTAAACCAAACTAAACCTTTGTACCAAAAAAAAAAAACTAAACCCACAATTATGTATCGAAGTTCTGAATTTTATTTCTTTTTCTCTACCGAAAGCGGAAGCAACCGACCGGTCTAAATCCAACAATTGAAAACTCAATTGTTTTCTGACACAGAGACGAAGACGAGGTTGTTTGGTTTTAGTTTTGAAGTGTTTTGATGGAGACAAAGATGTTGGGGTTGGGTTCATTATTCCCTTGCTACACACCACCAAACCGTTCTCGTCTTAACCTTCTCAGACCATCATTATCTATGCGACACGAATATCCCCTTGCTAGCAAAATCCTTGTTAAAAGTAAGTAACTCTCTCACTCTCTTATTTTCTCTAAATTTTCTACCCTTCAAGGTGTTTTCAATTTGGTTATTTGATCCATGTAGCCGACCCGACTTACTCGGATACGGCTTGATTGCTGTTTTGATAGTTACAAGTGTTGAATGTAATCTATTGCGTGAAATTTATGCAAACAACTGTTTGTTATTGAATTAGGAGATGGTGAGCTTCAACAGTGAAAAACAGAAAGTGTAAGAGAAGACAAGAGTTCAATGAACTCCTAATCAAGAACAAAATACTAAACACTTTTGTGAATGCATATCACTAGCCAGCCTCACTAACCAACTCATTTTCTCCCACATGGCCCCACTTTCTTCTAGAATATGCATAGCTGTCCTATCATAGCCAGATGTATTGCTTCTTCTCACTATTAACTTTGGGAACTTTGGAAGGAAGATGGTTTTAAGTGTACTTTATTTGCTGGTTTGTGGCATATTTTGATATGCAAAGGATTCTATGTTCCAGCATCGATTTATTGTTTATCCCCTCCTAGTCTCTATGTGTGGTTTTCTGCTAGTTTGTTAGTTAGGTCTAGGAGTTCGAAGCTCTATTGGTCTGATTTAGCTTTTTCTTTCCAATTTGCTTATTTGCATCGCGAAAGTCCTCATTTCATACATTTGCACCCTTCAGTGCTTTTAAATTTTAATTAATACATTAGATAAACATAAGAATGCTATGTTGCCACAGGCAGACCATCATTTACAATATTTTGAATTTCATTCTCTGAGTAGTATTGGCACTTCCCTTGTAAGGGAAGCTTCCTTCCTGAATACATTTTTAGAGTAGTATCAATTCCTGTCAGATTCTTTCTTGTTAATTGTTATGAAGGCGTGTACTGTGCTATCTCTACTGGTTTGGATTGCAGCTTGCGTGCAACTACAAAATTTTCATTCAGAAATTTCTATCTATAACCAGTGTTATCAATCCCATGTAGAGTAGTGTAGCGGTCAACCCAAAAACTCATAGAGTTAATATAATAATAATATTATATACAAAAGATCTCAACATCCTAGTTATGATTAGCCAGTAATATAATAATGGGATGGCATCTGTTGTATGGCCACTAAGCCGCCAAACTAAACTGCTCAGCTAGTGCATGTCTGTAGCGATCTAGGGCCGCTCCGCTATACCGCTAAAGCACGCTTTTAAAAACTTGTTGCAACATCTTTAGGATAGATGTGTTTCTGTAGCATCTATGTAGCATTAAGTAATTTTTTTCTTGGGCGGCAGAGGAGAAGGGTGTTCTTGTTAGAAGTGAAAAGTGATTTAAGAGCCTTTTTAAGCCAATGTTATGCTTCTTTGGGTTCGTGTTATATATGTTTGTCTTAGAATTTGGTTTGGGCTTAACTCAACCTTACAAAACCGGCTTGTAAGGTGAGGACTGCCCCCACTTATAAACACATATTCCGGCCATATCTCATTCAATGTGAGACTCTATAAAAACTTGTTTTTCGCTATTTAGATGGGTTCTTGTTCCTCTTTCCTGTATGGTAATGGTAATAGGTTCCAGTATAATAATGAAAAAAAAGTCACTTTACAATGTCTGTAATTGATAAACAAAAATCTGAAGGTGCCAACTGCACAATCATTTGGATGGAAGATTGGCAATATTGCGTTCATCTTCTTTAAGATGGTTGTACCAACTACATTTAGATTTTTTACAAAATTGACGTTCACTTATCTATCATATTACGTGCTTTTGAATTCAAAATCACGGACTTCCACTAACACACTTGATGCGTTTTGTTCCAAAGCACTAAGTTCCATTCAGATATCTACAAAAAAAACTTGTGGATTATCTTATTAACTTGATGTACATAAAAAAAAACACTTGTGGATTGACTAGTTTCTGTTTTCACAAATCGGGCTGATTGTTGAGTCTGGAGAATTTTCTTTACACTATGTAGTTCTTCATTTTGATCTGTGATCAGTCTTTCATATCCTTTTAATATTCACTCCTGATATCTGGATGCTATGGACTATGGAGCATTTTATTTTATTTTTTTGGAAGGGATATTTCTTTCTTTTATTTACCATTTTTTTATGAAGTCCTACTTACTCTTATTTGGAGATAGATCTACCCTATTTTACTGGCGAGACTGCTTTGCAAAAGAAATTTTCAAATTTTGGCAAGATAGCTGAAGGTAAGTGCATGAATTTTCTCATATTTCGAAATAGCAGGACTTAATATATCGTGCATAACTGATTTTAGTACTTTGACTCACACCTGTGTCGTTTATTTGGTGTGTGCTCCAGTCGAAATGGTTAAAGATGTAGTCACAGAAAGATCAAAGGGACTTGCTTTTATTCAATACACATGTCAAGACGATGCCATGCTCGCACTTGAAACAATGGATCAACAGGTTCATATTTTAATGCCATGCCTTAACTTTTGATTATCAACTTTGACAACTGAATGCTATCTTTTTAATGTTTTTTTATCCCTTATATGCAGAGTTTTTATGGTCGTACGATCTCTGTAGAACTTGCAAAACTTGATTTGCGTAATTTCGTTGGACCTCCAAAGGCCTCAGGGCCTCCAAAGAAGTGGAATTTGCCAGCAGAGCAAGTAGAAGAGGTAGATTGCTGGTACTGATCAAATTTCAGATAATAAAGCCGTAAAAGAGACTGTGATGGAACAAGTATCGTGTTATTTAGGGATTGTTATAGGCTTGATAGAACATTAAGTTTTAGAGTGTGTTTGAAACCGCGGCGACAGTGTCCATCCAAGTGCAGTGTGTTTGAAGCTATAACTTGGAGGTTAAGGTTCGATTCGCCGTGTAAGCACACTCTTTGTAATATTGGATACAATACTGAACTTCGTACCGATCTTTCAAGTTACATGTCATTTTGGCACAATAAAAGGTATCTTTTGAAAACCAATTCTTGAGAGAATGAACGTCGAGCAATCTTCATAGGTCCTGCAACAGCAAAATTTACTGTACATATAAGATACTGCTGATTTAGATTTGGTAGTTTTTGAGGTTCTAGTTGCTACTACACCTTTGAATGAAATTGTATGTGTAACAAATTTATATATGCTACATGTTTCAAGCTCATGTCACACTTACTGCATACATTGTTATTTCTTAACAATTTGACAAATAGTTCCAAAGTGTTTTTGTTCTTTTCAAAATGAAAATAATAAATAAAATTCAGATTTGTTGTTATTTGTATTTCCTCAAAGCGGTTATCAACTTTTTCATTGCCGTGAAAACTTCTACTTAACACTGAATTTCACACGTAGAATGAATTGATTTTGATTAAATTTGAGTTGAATATAAAGTAATTTGAGCTTAAAAATTAACTATAGAGATTAAGTTTTAAATTTAGTCAAGTTGAATTAATTCGAGACAAAAATTATTTTATTTGAAAATAATCAAACATATTAAAATCAATTTTTTAGTTCTAAAATTACTTTTGTCTAAACAAAATCAGGTTTGAAAGCATAAACTCAATGGAGAAAAAATGATCTGAACTCAGTCCTAAAAAAAGATTAAATAAATTTTAATGTGTAATTTATAAAAATAAGGGTTCACAAAAAAGCTCTGCGACTGCATTATCACCTAAAATAACAATATTTCAAAAGTTTCAAAAAATATTCCGTTGCCGGGACTTGAACCCGGGTCTTTCGGGTGAGAGCCGAATATCCTGACCAACTAGACTACAACGGATTTGTGTTCTTAAACCCAGTTGAATCGTATTAGTATCTAAGACATAGAACTTGTTATAGGTGAATTTTTTTTGTTTATGCTTCTCGTAGTTACCCCTTGTAAGTTATAGTTTTTTCATTTTTCTTTTTATAATCACAAAATCTTAATCTATACTATGTTGATGAAATTGTAGGCAATCGTTGAAGGAGTGAGGAGGAGTGGAGAGGGTGTTGTTAAAGGTAATTTCCAAATGTCATTTATCATTCTTGCTTAGGCAACTTTTTATGTTGTTGTTTAGTGCACTATATTTTTGGCATGGACAAAACAAAACTTATGCATAGTGCTTACCTAATGTTTTTTTTTTTTGTGTGTAGTTAGTAGTCTAGTGGCTAGAGCTCACACATTTAAATGTGGAGAAGTGAGGTGTCTGGGTTCGAACCTCAGCCTGCATAAAATATGCAATGTCCCTACCAATTGAGTTAAGCTCAGGGGGACACGTCACCTAATGTTAACCCTTACCGATTACTCTATGTTTCGTGAAAAAGAAATAAGCAAATTCTAAAATTTTCATGTTGTTTCACCTAGCATTAAAAATTAGTAACATTAAATGGAAAAGTTGGAATTTGCAAGAAGAATGTTTACAATAATATATACTGGTACAACTTCAACTCTTTTGCTGAACCTGGTTATGAGATTAGTAGGGAATCATTCATGAAGAAAATTAAAGGGTATCCAATTGTTGAAAGTTTTGCATTTTAAAGCCATATTATATTGTGATTGGAATTGTAGAAATGTAGAATTGGTTATGCTCCAATGAAGTGTGCTGAATTATTATTTTCTTCAAATTTTTCTTACAACACACATATCTTCTTCAAACTTCAAAGAATTAGAGGCTTCCTGAAACAAACTATTTGATAACTTAGTTTTGGGGAATGATTTAAGAAGTATTTTTGTTTTTAAACTTTATCCTTTTCAAAATGTTGTAAGAACATTGGTGATGTATAAGCTATGTGGCATCGACACTTTCGTTTGAACGTGTGTCCGATTTTCAACACACTATGTACAACATGTGTCGGTGTCGGTGTACAATGTGTGCCGGTGTCCGACAGTGGCACGATCAGTGACAGATGTTCTTACATTCAATATTCAATTTCCTCAAATTAATATCAAGGTGTCGTATTCGATGTCTGTGCACCTAAAGCTCAATATACTCTCCTATTACTTGAAACAATTAGTTGTTGCACATCCTTTCTTTTAGACACTTAAACAATGATTGCTTGTTGCACATCTCTTCATAGAAAGGAAAATAAGTTGATTCAATTATGAATTAAACTCTTCTTCAAAAAAATTATGAACTAAACTACAAAGCAAGAAACAATTTTAAGGGTTCAGAATGCTCTCTCTGCAACCAATGATTTATCAAAAGAAGTCAAAGAAAATAACAAAGAACTTACCAAAATGAATGATATATCAAACTTGAATGCCATGGACATGTAATTACAATATTGATAAAGAAAAAAAGAAACAATAATTAAAAAGCTAACAAACAAAGGTAAACAATTGGAACCTCAATAAGCTAAAGGGTAGGTACTTAGTTCATGATGAGGAGAAAGCATTGCATATCCATATCCATCATTCTAAAGCTCAATTGAAATAAAAATAGATGTTTCATAATCCTTTTTATACACAAATCATGGTTTCAATTTTGATTTTGCAAAAGAAAAACCGGATTAATAAGGTGCACTAAAATTAATAGTGATCACACTGTTGTTAGAGATGGTAGTGAAAGTTTATGCTAGTTTGTATTGCAGGCAGCAATTTTTAAGGTGGGGATTTTTCAACAAACTTTGGACTGTTTTTCTGCATTTTCTTCATTAGTCTGCAGTCAATTCTTTTGCAGTTCGAATGTGATTATGGTCTTCTTTTCTCTTCTTTCTACAGTTGAGAATCTGTGGGAGTATCGTTCACCACTGATGGAACGGGGTCGGTGGCAATTTGAGGCTGAATTTGGCGTTTCGAGGACGTTATTTTTTGGAGTTTCAGACTTGCTACATGATGTAGCAGAGTTGCATTCTTATTGTATTATTAGGCTTTTTTATTTTCTTTTTCATATCATGATTCTCTAATGGTTCATTGACATTGCTTGTAGCCAAATTTGAATTTCCCATCTTGAAGCACCTTCTTGCACTAAAAGAACAATGGTCTGAAGCAATCTTTTATTGGTACAAGAAACAAATAAGATTTGGATTTGATGGCTTTTTTGTGTGAGGAAACAAAGAGAGAAAAGATGAGTGCAAGAATCAGAAAGAGGGGAAAGAGGAAAGATGTGTACATTTATACTACCAAGTCTCGTTACATTATTTGTCATAACAAAGAGAGACATGTATATAAATATTAGGAAGTCTAGAGTCTCTTCAGGAAATTCTTGAACCATTGTGCTGAGAGCTTTTGATATCTTTTCAAGTTATTGTTGTAATCTACAAAGTTCATTCCAAACCTCACTGTGTACCCTTCACCCCATTCAAAATTGTCTAGTAATGACCACGCAAAATATCCTTTCACATTTACGCCGATCCTTATATATTCACAAAAAACAATACAAAATAGAAAGTATTAAGATGTGTATTGAAGCAAATAGACAGAGGATTTTTAGACATAAAAGCAACCATTACCTAATTGCTGATTGAAGATATGAGAGATGGTCATGATAATAATTAATTCTGTCAATGTCCTTAAGTGCTTCATCCAATGGCAGTGTTGGATCATTTTTCTCATCTATACCTGCAAATCAAGTTAATTATGTGAGGCAAAATTTCTTGTACATGTACTAACACATACATACTTGAAGGTAAGTCCATTATTTTCTTGTACATGTACATTTATGTTCATTCATAGATTTGCTTTGCGATATTTATCGAGGATTGTTGTAATTTACCATTTTCGGTAACATAAATCAATGGATTGTCGTACTTCTCCTTGATGTAGACCAACAGTTTCTTAAATCCAATTGGATAACTATAAAACCAATCTGAAGCAGCCTGCAGATATATATAATCATGGAGGTTTCATATTTTTATTTTACCAGAAAGATAAACTTAATTTGATTTGGTCACGCTTGTACGTACCTGTGGACCTATGGGTACCCCGTTACGCTCAGCTTCCATCACAAAAAATAAGAGAGGTCATCGTCAAATTCAACGTAGATTTAAATTATTATTTAAAATTAATTATGATTTAAGTGATGAATAAAGGTGTGTTTACTTGTAAGATTGGCAAGGGAATCTGTGAGATAACAAGGTATAGTAGTGTTTAAATTAGGTTCATTGGCTGCATATCTAGACGTATAGTAGTTTAATCCGATAAAATCAAAAGAACCATTGAGTAGCCTGGTTTGTTCTTCAGAGAACTTTGGCAATCGTTGTCCAACCAAGGATCGCATATGCTGTGGATAGTCTCCTGTTGTCAGTGGTGTCATAAACCTGCAATTGAGATTTCAATTGAAATTTTCAGCTCTCTTATGGTGCTATGCGTGTGTGTGCGCGCGCACGCACACACGTATTTTTATCATTAATTCATGATCATGCATAAAGTGTGTACAAAATAAATGATACTTCAACAATGTAAATCAAAATAAAATCAATGGAAGAGTATAGAGGAGAAAAGACTTTATTTAACCTGCAACACCACAATAGGCTGCACCATCAATTTTACTTTACTTTTTGTATTTCATTGTTAATGCACCCAAAAAATGATAAGGGTAATTGAGAGTTTCGTAACAATAATATTAATAATTAACAATGATTCATAATTTGAGAGATGAACAAAAAATAAACATTCATTAATAAATCATGCTCCATTTGTTTTTTGTTTTTTATATAATCAAGTGATGTTAAGTTCGTAATTTCATATATAAAGCGAGTGTGCAATGAGCTACTAACCATCCAAGCATGAAGTCAATTGCTCGTTCTGCAGCTCTTTCATCGGATTTGCTATTTGAAAACGGCACAAACCAGTAAGATTGTAACGCTATTCCTATCCAACCCTTTTGAGATGTGGTTTGGTGTTTAAGTAACAGTGGTACCTGCAGTAATTTAGACTCTCACGAATTAGTTTTCAAGTACATAAAACTTTTATGTGCACTTGTCTATAGACACAACTAATACAATGCTTAGATATAAGATGTTCATGATACAAGACTTTTTCATCTTTGTTTTTTTTTTACAAAAAACCTTTTCATCTTAACCCTCTTTTTTCGGATGAAGGTGCTAATTAGAAGTATCAAGAATGGAGACCATTCTTGATATAGACACGACAAAGGATATGTGGATTCAATAAGGCAGAAGTATCAAGGATCTGCCAAGGTGAAACAAGTGCAGCTACGAGCCCTTCAAAGGGAATTTGAGCTTGTGGCATGAAGGAAGGAGAAACGGTTGATGAATATATTGCAAGAACTCTCGCCATTGTCAATAAGATGAAAATACATGCAGAGAAGGTAGAACAAATGATAGTTGTTGACAAGATCCGCAGACCCATAACTGCAAGATTTAACTGTGTTGTCTGCTCTATATTCAGTATAGGACAAAGGATACAGTTCATTGAATGATAGAAGTGTCACATATTAGGGCATTTTCGTTATGACCTACCTTCCTACTTGGGATGAGTAAGCAAACTACGCAGAGTTTGATGAAGAGGAAGAAATGTTGTTTGTGGCTTATATTAAAACAAAGGACACTTTGGAAATGAAGGCAAAGTCTTTTGATTCATGCTGTATCAACCATATTTGTGGCAATAAGGATTAGTCTCACAATCTTAGTGAAAAGTTCAGACTTCAGAATGTCAGTAAAACTTGGAGATCATTCTAGGATGATGGTTAAGGGAAAGGGAATATGAAGATATGTGTTGGTGGTGTTATTCAAGTGGTTCAGATGTTTAGTACATTCCTGATCAAAAGAACAATATTCTTAGTATTGGCCAATTTCAAGAGAAGAATCTGTCCGTTGTCTTTCAACCGGACTCGTGTAAAGTTTGCCATTCAAAAAGGGGATTGATAATTTAATCTCAGATGTCATCCAATCTAATGTTTAAGATATCAGTCATATCTTCCACCTGTTTCGTAGCAATGTGTGTGGATGCCACACACCCTTGGCATTTCAGATATGATCATATCAGCCTTAAAAGGATGAGGATCCTAATGCTGGATGTGTATCAAAGGTGTGCAGTGATTGCAGGAAAAAAACACATAGAATCCTTTCCAAGGAAGGCTTCATGGAGAACATCTCAAGTTCTGAAGTTGATCCATACTAACATATGTGGACCAATCGAGCTTCAATACGATGGGAACAAGAGGCATTTCATAACTTTTATTGATGACTGTAGTAGAAAAATGTGGGTCTACTTCTTATTTGAAAAGGGTATATACCTTTGGAAGGGTTTTATTTGACGTTTGCGCAATGACGGGTGGAAAATTCACCTCATCTGATTTTAAGATATATTGAAAAGACAGCTCACAGTAGCAGCATATACTCCCAAACAGAATAGGGTGCAGCTGAGAGGAATCAAAGGAAATTTGGAATCAAGTGAGTCTTTAAGGCTAGGTTCAACGAGAGAGTAGAAGTAGAAAAATACAAGGCTCGTCTATCAGCAAAGGGATACTCCCAACAACTTGGTGTTGATTACAATGAAATATTTGCCCCTGCTGCTAGATGGGATATACTATAAAAAGTAAGAACTATCGTTGATCTTACAACTTTCAACTGATGGTGCCTTTATCAACTAGATGTGAAAGTGCTTTTCTACATCGTGACGAAGAGGAAACTGACTTTGTTGAGCAGAGATAAGGATATAAAAGGCATGGAGAAGAAGATAAGGTCTACAAGCTAAGAAAGGCCTTACGACGACGCGCTTGGTACAAAAGGATTATGTCTTGCTTTCAAAATCTAGAGGAAACTGCTTGTCAAGACTGATGAAAAGAAGAGTTTACTAATTGTGAGTCGTTATATTGATGACTTGATATTCACAGGAAACAATGAAGACATGTTCATAAAATCTATATAAAGAGACTTTAACATGACGGACTTAGGCAGAATCAGCTACTACCAGGGTGTTGGGATTGTATAGAATCCTGCTTTCAATTTTTAATTAGCTGTGTCTATACATAAGTTTGTGTTGTGAAATCAACCTTAATCGAATCACACCAATGAAATAAACAAAGATGTGTGGAGCAAAAGATAGTGGTAATCTTATATCTAAGTGTCTTCAAGCAATGACACACACAAAGAGCTAATACAATGACAAACACAAACCAAACACAGAGATAAGTAAGCTTAAAGGAAGTAAACAAACACACAAAGAAATGGTAACCCAGTTCGGTCCAATATGACCTACTCTGGGGGAGAGAGCAGCTCTCCAATCCACTATGAGAAGATGTTACAAGAGGTTACAAGAAATTAGCC
>Ga0228710_1009245_pt1 | contig 13777 bp, 8 predicted proteins | sample MedpolnodulmetaG_FD_177995 | JGI IMG/M metagenome (GOLD analysis project Ga0228710, IMG submission 177995) | Root nodule microbial communities from Medicago polymorpha collected in Santa Monica, California, United States - pink nodules | ecosystem: Host-associated > Plants > Roots > Nodule...
TTTTGATGAAACTGTGATATAGCTTATATTATTTTATTTATTTATTTATTTTTTAATTTTTTTTTGTGATATAGCTTATATTTATTGAATTGAAAACTCGCTAAACCAAGTGTTTTTTTTTTTTTAATTTTGTGAATGACATGGTAGTCTTGTTATTATTTTTGTTGCATCTGTTCTACAGGTTCATGTAGTTGTTACAACTACAGGTGGTATTGAAGAAGATCTTATAAAGTGCCTTGCACCAACATATAAAGGAGAGTTCTCTTTGCCTGGAGCTTATCTTCGCTCAAAAGGATTGAATCGAATCGGTAATTTATTGGTCCCTAATGACAATTATTGCAAATTTGAGGACTGGATTATTCCTATTTTTGATCAAATGTTGAAGGAGCAAAAGGAAGAGGTATTTTATTTTTTACTTTTCCTTCATTTCAAAAATTATTATATTGTTCAGTTTTTGTGAAGGTAATGAAAACCGGATGGTTTGACTGGGAACCAGACCTATGTCTGGTCTGGAAGACTCCGAGTACCAGTGGTTTGAGGGTTGGACCTTTTTTTCTAAAAAAAAAATGTAAAAATCTGCTCTAAATTTTAAAACTTTTCCTTTTATTACCACCTTGAAAATCTTAATTTATAGTAGAAAGTCTTCAACTAGTTATCTCCTTTAAGCAATGTGGAACTTCATGAAGTATTTTGTTCACCATAAAAGTCTTGATTTATTGTAGATTGTAGAAAGTCTAGTTCTCTCTTTTAAACAATGTTGGACTTTAAAAAGTAGATAGTACACTTGTAGGAAAGGAATTACCAGCAGAGAAAGGTTGAGTAAAATTACAAACAAATGACTTATAGTTGCTGCTTCGGTGACTGTGGTCGAAAGTGTAGTATCCACATAATAATAGTTGGGCTGGTGATACATTTAGACACTAAGGTGTGGTTGGAAGTGAAGAGATATATGGCTATCTGGCAGGAAATAGCTTCTACAGGTTGGTTGCTGTCCCCGATTTAGTTGTTTATATATTGGCATGGAAACAATGGTGGAGAGGTATATAAGGTTTTCGTTGTGGGGAAGTAGTTTGTGGACTAGCGGTAGATTTGGTCTTGGCATTTCGACTGCAGCAGGCGAGAATATAACACAGTAACATAATCTTAATAAGCATGTTTTGAGTGGTAATAGTAGAAACTAAAATTGAATCCAACGACACCATGGTACTGAGGAGAGATCAAACTAGTGCTGTACTTGTATGGTGTTGTATGGTGTGTGGCAGTGGGGATTATCATCTGAAAAATGATGATGCAGACTAGCGGTATTTGTATAGTGTGACTGGCATTTGTTCTGATATAAGTAGTGCATTTTGTTAAGGAATAGTGTTCACTTGCTATATTTTAGTAGGGAGCTAATAGTGTTTTATGCATTATGTTCTTGTTGAGGTATGGTTTCTAATAATTGGTTTTGATCCTGATTGTTCTGGTGATGGCAACCGGTTCAACTGAACCATGTTATTGTATTGCCTTGGTATATTTTCGTTTTGTTATGGACTTGACTTCATTCGACTCTATGTGCATCCAGATTTCAATAATAAATTTTGTTTTTCCCTTTAAAAAGAAATGAACAATAGAATACATATTGAATTATTAAAAATAATCCTCTTTTTTTCCCTTTCATTAGAATTAGAAATTAAAAGTTATAATTTTGGGTTTTAATATTATAAGTTATAAATAATATACTTTTAGTTTAATATTTGTATTTTGTTTGGTATAAGATATTGAAAATTAATAAAAAAATATATTGTTTAATTACTATGGGTCCAACACTGAGCAGACCATTAAACCTTGAATCAGCTTCAATGTTCGGTCCGATTTTAATTACCTTGTTTTTTTGTTGATGCCTGGAGTCACATTTAGTGGTCATGCTAATTATATTTGAATACATCTATTCTGCTGGAAAAATAACCTCTTATGAAGGAGGTTCTGCTAATTATATTTTCACTAAACTTTTTTCCCCGTCACTTCTTCATCTTCTTTATTTGGCAGAAAGTGCTGTGGACACCGTCTAAGTTAATAGCTCGATTGGGAAAAGAGATCAACAATGAAAACTCCTACCTTTACTGGGCATATAAGGCAAGAATGATATCAAGTTTAGATTTTCAGCAAAATATATTGTTCTCTACTTCATTTCTGATTCAAATCTTTACACTAGTTTCTTTTTCCGATAGTTATGCTGTTAATTTTCTAGATATCTTGCATTGTGTTACATACAGAATGCAACATGGTTATTTGTATCGATTTTCTTATTTACTTAATAACTTGAGTATCAGAAAATTGCCCATAATATAATACCATTGATACTTTTTTGGTGTTTTGCAGAACAATATTCCAGTTTATTGTCCAGGATTAACCGACGGCTCATTGGGTGACATGCTGTACTTCCATTCCTTCCACAACCCTGGTCTGATTGTGGACATAGTGCAAGGTTTTTACCCCATTCCTTTTGACTCTACTGCATGGATGATTTTGAAACAATTGGAATCATAACTAAAATAATTGGCAATGCAACAGATATAAGGGCCATGAATGGTGAAGCTGTACATGCAAATCCTAGCAAGACGGGCATGATTATTTTAGGAGGTGGCCTTCCAAAACATCACATTTGCAACGCCAATATGATGCGCAATGGTGCAGACTATGCAGTTTTTATTAATACTGCACAAGAATTTGATGGAAGTGATTCTGGAGCTCGTCCAGATGAGGCTGTTTCATGGGGGAAAATACGAGGATCTGCTAAAACTGTTAAGGTACGTCCTATATACTTTCGCTACTTGTTTTCTTTACAGAATACTCTAAACTTTTGCTGTATTTTATCCCTTAAAACTATGTCTCTTTATTTCACTAAACCAGGTACATTGTGATGCAACGATAGCATTCCCTCTGCTGGTTGCTGAAACATTTGCCTCAAGAACGAAACCCCTTAATTGATAAAGGTCCACTGTCAAAAGTAAAAGGTGTGGCTGGGAAGTGTTTTACTGCAGCTCGACAGTGAGTGCCAAATGTTTTGGTATGGAACTTAAAGACCAAGGTCGGCTGTATGTCATACTTGAGGTCAAAGTTCATTTGCAATGCAGTGTGTTTGAGGATCTTGATGGACCAGTTTGCCATTGACATTTAATTTGACTGTCTTGTTATTCACAAGGTCCACATAACAAGCATTTTTTTTACCTTTTAGAAGCAATATATTAGTCCTGAAGGAATTGAGAGTCATGAATTGTGGATGTTAATTATGCAATGCTAACTATATTTTTTGGAACTGTGGTTTCTCTTAGTTTTGAGGTGTTGAAAATTGTAATCTCTAGAGCAAATTAGACTAGAAAGTTTATCAACTATTACTCTGATCAGTTATGGTATCTTCAATATTTTCCAACATGGCTGTGTATTTCACATGGGAGAAAAATAATTGATTTTTACCAGCCAATGAATTTGACAGTTAAAAAGGTATAAACAATACCGAATAAGAGAAACACTAGCTTGTAAAATGCTGGCATTGACAAAGTTGAGCTATTAAAATTTGAGCGACTTTTCCAACAATGAACTTTGCCCTCCCAACGATACACTTTTGATACTCATTGTCAAGTTCGTGTTCATAATGATGTGGCCAACATATCAAACCATCTAGAGACTAGAAAGTGTATCAAACTTGTTGATTGTCCTGCTCTTGATAATAAAGAAGTTGAAACAGGTGTGACCTCAATAGGGAAAACCGGACTTCGTAATTTTAAGGGATACAAAACGATTGTAAAATGGTTATGTGGTCATAAATTTCTCATTTCCTATTGTTTTTAAAGCTTCAAATATCACTTTATCACAATCTTCAAATAACTATTTAATCCTTCAAGATAAGAGATTTTTTGGTACCATGTTATTATTACGAAGTTTCCACTATTGTGACACCGTTCGAAAATCTGATGGCGAACAAGGTGGATTCTCCTATTCTAATTGAATTTTCACCACACTTAGATATCAAACTTTCGACCACTTGCTTGAGGGCGAAGCCCATTCCAATCTACTGTTGGCAGATACGATTTTTGTTAAGTGATTTAAATTAAGACTTTTAAGTTTTACTTTTGTTTGTATGCATCAAATTCAAAAAATATTTTATTAGCAACCTCTCAGCAAATCAGAACAAAAAAAATTAAATAAAGATTGGAAAAGTATTATATTCATACAAGCCTTACGAAAAAATGTCCATGTAGTAATTGTAAATCATGATTAGGATTCAAATCTTTTTACCAAGAGAAAGAGAGTTGCTTAGGAGAAATATGATATTTTACTCTTATAATATCATAATTTTATATGAACAAATGAACATCAACACATGAGTAAAGTCAATTTAATTTGAGATTAGTCGGCTCACATTACGCCTTCATCAAATCATTTTAAAATAATTTTCACCGTTGATTTGAGATGAGACGACCAGAATCAATTAATGCATGAGTGAAATCAAAATACTTGACAATCCAATTTCTGAGCAATTTTGATGTTTAAGACTATGCTATGCAATTGCAATTTGATTTCCTCATAGTATAACATTGCAAGTTCACAACCCAAATCTAGCTAATTATGATCTCATTTCATAAAAGTTTGTAAGAAACAACTTCATTATGAGGTACAAGAAGCTGATAATATTAACTCCAACAACCCCTACATCTCATGTCTAGTGACATGCACTTCATTTTTTAACCTTAGCTTAATGCATGTTTAGATTTGCGACGAATTTAGCAAAATCACGCGATTTTGTTGAAACTCCACATTAAGATTACAACGGCACACCGCGATTCTACCAAAATCGCCACAATCCAAAACGTACACTAGAATACATCATAGCAGCACACATATGCTAAGAAATAAGGTCATGCAGAGAAGGTTGGTAGGAAATAAGAAAGAAAAGCAACAAAAGAACAAAGGCAACACCCCAAGGAGAACCACCAGCTCTATGGATAGCACCTGGTTCAGATCCTGGCATTGGAAAGTTTAACTGGCTACCAGTGGAGAGCCAATGAACAATGATGATTAATAGCAGTGGAGAAATTACCAGCAAACGTTGCAGCAACTCGGATGCAGTAGCCATTATTGCATCATAGATTATGTAACAAAAAATTCCACAAATGAGGGTAATGGCTACCATCACAAGCCAGTTTTCTGAGAAGCTGAAACCTGAAGATGATGACCATTTTGAAGAAGCCATGAGATTGGAAAGAGTGAATGATTGTAAAGTGGCTCAGAAACTAAAGCATAGTAGGGAGTGGACTCACTATGGGGAAATTACTTGCTTATGTACAATATAGGTAGCTGTCAATTTTGTATTTTATTTGAGTACATTTCATGGATTTGTGGATCATATGGTTTATGACATCAACAGATACAATACAATTATGTGTTTTCTTTTTACTTTTTTGGGGGGTTGGGTGGATTCTTGGATAATGGGGCAAATCATATCTCACATCTTCATACGTGTGTTACAAAACCTGACCTTATGTGGTCCAAGATTCTTTTTTATGTTTAATGTATATATTATTGAGGGTATCCAAGTTTATGTTATAACATAATATACCTAAAAGACAGTATGTTATAACATGCTAGTACTTTTTATAAGTGTTTGAAATGTTGATAAACAATTTTTAGTTCATTCATGAACTCACCAAATACATAAAATTAACAGTCTATGTATTTATATAGATGCGTTTTCCCATGTGAATGCATGTGATTATGAATAAAATTACCCTGGTGAATATGGACCACAAGACCATTGAAAACCATGCAAACAAATTAGACGTTTAATCATGAGTTTAGGGTGCATTTGAATGAGTATTGATAATGTTTTCATGATTACTTTATTGCTTTGTTAAAATATCCTATCTTATTTTTTAGTTTAAGGTTGCTGCATGTCCAATGCTTGATTCAAACCCAAAATCTTGGTTAAGATAGAAGAGACATGTGTCATTTTATCTAAGTGTTCTTGGGTAGTTAAAGCATCCAATCTAATTGTTGTAAGAAGATATAAGTGCAAATTAGAAGGTGCTTTTTGTGTGCTTTGATTGAAGTAAAACTGAAAGAGTATACTTTTTTTGTGAAGTTTGAGTTTCCAAGTTCATTAAGTTGTAATTCTTGCGAGTAATTGCACAATGTCGTATAATATATAGCTTGTATTTTGTTATCAATATATTATATAGCAGGTAGAACAAGCTCATGGTTCACGAGTACAACTCTTGTGACTTTTTAATTTACTTTAGAGATTTTTAACTTCAACGTAAAAGATAAAATAAAATTATTATACAAGAACCAAGAGTGTAGAGCTATTCATAAAAAATTACAAAGAAACCAAGTTCTGTATGTATGTCTTTGTCCACATTAGATTGGAAAAAGTCTTGTTTGGAATAAAAGTAACTTTGGCATTAGATTGGAAAAAAATTTCACATGAAACTTTCATTTAGATTTGAAATATCCAAATATAAATCACTTCACTTTAAACTCGATTTCATTCAAATCAATTTTATAAAATTAATTCGTTTAAATGTTTGAGGTCTAACCCAAGATTCAAGAAGAAGAATCCATACACAATTTTATCAGTGTCACATTCAGTTTATTTATACTTTCACTACTTGATTTCTCAATCTATTTTCTATATACTCATTTTTAGTTGACATTTTCTTTCATCATATCATATTTTCTTGATTCAAGTTCAATCTTTTTCTTCACTTCAGCATCACAAATCACAGGTTCTGTCTCCCCTTCATATTACGTTTGTGTTAATTTCATTCATTGTCTTGCCAGGTTTTGTTCCAAACATGACACTGACACGTAGCTTACTTGTCAGACACGACACATACATTTACGTTCCATTTTCTCAAATTATTACCGATGTCAATGTGTCATGTTTGCGTCAATAACACATAAATTATGAGTTCACTAATTTTGTTCCTCCAATGTTAGCTGTACTGTTTTCCGTTCTCCTTCAGAAGTATATAAATATGATCTGGTAGTACTGTATCATAGATGTTGCTCAGCATTTTTGAATTTGGAATTGATTTGGTTTAAATTCAAGTTTCTGAATAATTGTACATGTTAATCTCACTTTCAGAAGATCCTGTGGACATAACATAATAAAGTAACTTAACTACTAAGAAGATCATGAATATAACAAATGTGAACGAATATGAAGCAATTGCAACGGAAAAGTTGTCAAAGATGGTTTATGACTACTATGCATCAGGGGCATTCGATCAGTGGACATTGAAAGAGAACCTAAATGCGTTCTCAAGAATTCTGTAATCTACTAACTTCTTCTATTTGATTTTCATCTTACCTTTAATTTAACCTTGTATGTTCTGCTGAAGCCCTTGTTTCAATATATCTATGTTTACTGAAAACAGGTTCAGGCCGCGGATTCTTATGGATGTAAGCAAGATAGATTTGACAACAACTGTATTAGGCTTCAAAATATCAATGCCTATCATGATTGCTCCTACAGCCTTCCAAAAAATGGCACATCCTGGAGGTATGTCATTGAACTCACCGGTTTATGTTATATTAAGATATTGCCATTGCATCTACGTAGTATTTTGCTATTGATGCATTCTTAATATAGAAGCCTTTGATTCTTTATGTGTTTGACATTGAAGTTTATTTCTTTACTATGATGTAGAAATATAGTTCTAAATTAAAATAAATCATGCAACTTTTGTGCAGGAGAATATGCCACTGCTAGAGCAGCATCAGCAGCTGGCACCATCATGGTTTGATTTCCATCATATTTATTTTTTACTCTAGTTTAATTCCAAAGCAAGAAGAATATTGCTTCCTTGTAGTTTTTAATATATCTTACTTTTTGGCAGATGTAAGTTTAGAATTCAAGTGTTATTTAGAATTATATGTAAAATTGGAATCATTAAAAAGGTTATCGAATTAGATGGTTTGTCAATGGACATGATTTATCATGAATCTCACTTAGTGCATAAAAGATTTTGTTATTGTTGTATTCTAACATTGAGGAGGTTGCTTCAACAGAACCTGGCATTCGTTTCCTCCAACTCTATGCGGGTATATTGCCTTCAATTACTCTTTTCATGATTTTATTTTCTATGATATGTCATTTATCAATAGGGTCCCTTATATTCATCATTGATCAACTGATCAAGTTATCAATAATGAATACAAGTGACTCAATTTATACTTGAGTTTATTTGGAAGAAAATGAAGAAGATAAGGCTTTTTATTATAATAATAGTTTGACAAAACATTTCTTTTCCTTCCAATAAGTGACTTAAGCTTTTATGCAATAAATTCCTCTTCGCGAGTTCTTTTAATAACAAAATATTATTTTCCTTGCGAAAATTACACAAGTACTAATTTAATCATATAAATTTTCAATTATTAGTGTTATAACCTAATTTATTGCTGATATATTTTCTACTCTTAGGTGTTCAAAGACAGAAATGTGGTTATTCAACTTGTTAGAAGAGCTGAAAATGCTGGCTTTAAGGCAATTGTACTCACCGCAGACTCTCCAGTTATTGGTCGTAGGGAGGCTTCCATAAAAGACAGGTTGACAATCATTTTGAAATTTCACTTGAAATGATAAGTCTTCTATCTAAAAATATAGTAGTAACATACTCGTGCATGCGCACAAGTCGCACATAGTTGGTTACCATATATAGCGAGACGAAATAGAATTAAAAATACCTAAAATTTTGTCACAATCTTTATAAAGGTATAATTGAAATTATTGTTAAAAATATATTTTATTGGATTTGTTTGATGACATTTTGTGTAGATTTACATTGTTACCATACTTGAGATTGAAGAATTTTGAAGGCATGAATCTTGAAAAGTTGGACAAGGTGTGTGATCAGTATGAAAATTTTAAAGCAGACCTTTACGCACATGCTAACATTGTCTTTCTATTATCACCATCTTAATGTTTTACCATTTGTTATTTACTATTTGTGAAAGTGGATATAACCTTGCAGACTAAATTCTCTGATCACACCTCTATTCTTAATGGACCATATGACCAATCACTCAGCTGGAAGGTGATATAATATATATTGATCTTTGACATATATGATTTCCTAATCTAAGACATTGAATGTGGAAGTCATAGTATATAGTAGACATGGCAAACCTTGTAACAGGATGTAAAGTGGCTTCGAACAATCACCTCATTGCCAATTTTAGTGAAGGGTGTACTTATTGCCGAAGACAGTAAGCTTATCAAACTGATACATTAGAGTTTGGAAATTTTGATGTGCTAATACTATCCATGCAAAAAAATTACACCATCAATCAATCGTATCTTTGACTTTCAAGATAGTTATAACTAAAGTCAAACAAATTTAATGATCCTACGATTATAACTGAATTATAACTGAATGAAAGTGTAAAAACAATTTAATTGATAATGCGTACCAATTAAATCCTATATTTTTATGGTATGCTTCCTTATCCATTTTATCTTTAAATAAATTGTTTTTATCAATCTTGAATTTCAATCCACAATCCATTTTATGTAGCAAGGCTAGCTATACAAGTTGGAGCTGCTGGAATCATTGTTTGCAATCAGAGGCGCTCACCAACTTTGCAACTATTATGGCTTTGCAAGAGGTCTGATTTAGGTCTCTACTGCTATCGTTCTCGGTTTAATTTTAGCTAAATTTGTATGATGCATTAAAACTTCAAGTTCCTATTATATGGATGGTGGAGTCCGCCATGGGACAGATATTTTTAAAGCATTGTCCGTTGGAGCATCCGGTAAGGATCCAATAATTGCACACAATAATCAAAATCGGTTATTGATTTGAGATCAGACAGCTTAGAATACTCATTTACTAAAACAAATCTAAACAATCACTACCGTTAATTTATGTCGGACAATCAAAACCCGTTATTGTGTCAAATAGTTACCATAGAGAATTTGCTTCCAAATTAGATTAACATCATGAAAATCTAATTAGTTATGTGAATACATCAGTATATTTATATATTTACTTTTCATCTTGTAACTTGTTAGATTGGAAGACCTGGTGTTCTCGTTGGCTGCTGATGGTGAAACTGGTGTAAGAAAAGTACATGACATGCTTCATAATGAGTTTGAACTTACTATGGCACTTTGTGGTTGTCGTTCAGTCAAGGAGATAACTCGTGACAAAGTGGGACCGTCCAAGAATTGTTCCTAGGTTATGAGATATCACTCTATAGTGGTGGAGCACGAGGAGGGGTACTCATCAAGAAACTAATATACTTGAGTAAAAAAAATAAAATAACATAGCAATTTAATTTTAATTATAATAACACATTCTTGTATTATATATATCATGTTATAAAATGTGTTGTTACATAAGCCATGAATGCCATCCATTAGCAACTGCATCTTTATTCGTAGTGCGTTTTTTTTTTTTTTTTTTTTGTGATATAAATGTAGTGTAGATTATTATAGAAGTTTCAAACCAGACTCACCTCACCTGTCTCATTTTATTTGCTCTATTTGAAATACTAACTTGGTCTCTAAACACAAGACATTTGAGTTTTTTCTGATTCTTTTTATGATATTTTTTAATTTTTAACTGCATTAATTATTTCTTTACTACTATCTCGAATTAATTTACATCTCTGTGGCTTCGCATAATTTTGGCGACAAAATCAGCGAATTCATGGAGAACTGCTTCGTGTTGTTCTCTTTATTTAAACATGAACAAGAATTACTTGGAAAGATCAAGCTTAATCCCTAGCAGAAATAGTTGAAACCTAAGTTTAACTCGTCTACATTTACAATTTATGGTCAGTCCTAACTCCTATTCTAATAGCTAACCGTCAATGGTTGTGTGTGCATCTGCTTGCAATCAATAATTCAATGAATATAGGAAGTATGTAGCAAGATGATTGATTCATAAGCCATAGCTTATTCTCTGCACCAATATCTTACATTTTGCATATCAATTTTGCACCTCCAACCAACTACAACCAGGAACTTTCTTCAACCCTTTCCGCTTCATCGCTAACCTCAAGTCATTAGCATCCTTCCAAGAAGAACGGTCCGAAAAAATATTTGCAGCTAGCACATAGTTTGCCCCCAATTCAGACTCTAATTTAGACATTAGATCATCATCTAAATTAGGAACCCACCCATGATTTCTACAAGCACCCAAAAAACTCCTCACTATGACAGCATTAGGCTCTACCGGCATATTCTTGATGATATCATAAGCTTCTTGAATCAAGCCAGCTCTTCCTAACAAGTCAACCATGCATCCATAATGCTCAACAGTTGGTTTTATGTTATACAATCTCACCATCTTATCAAAATACATTTTCCCCTCGCAAACAAGTCCCATGTGGCTGCAGGCGGATAGAATTGCCGAAAACGATAAACTATCAGGTTTCAAACCCATATCCTCCATCCGGTTGAACAGAGAAATAGCATCGTTTTCGCGGCTATGATTTGCAAGAGCAGATATCATGATAGTGCATGACTGCAAATTCTTTTCAGGCATCAAATCAAAAACCAAAAGTGCTTTATCAATCTGCCCACATTTTGCATACATCTCAAACAAAGCAGTACCCAACTCAACACCCATTTCAATATGATTCCTTATAATATATGAATGAACGGACACACCAGCACATAAATTGATCATTTTAGTACAAGCCGAAAGCAAACTAACCAAAGTCACATAATTCGGCTTTTCATCAGCCACCCTCATCTCCTGAAACACATTAAACGCCTCTAAAGGAGTCTTGGAACAAACATACGCACCAATCATCGAGGTCCACGAAACAACATCTCTATCAGACATTTCATCAAACACCTTACGTGCAAACCCAATTTCCCCACAATCAGAGTAAAACCTCAAAAGGGCATTACCAATATAACAATCCGAACGAAAACCCGTCTTAATCGTCAAAGAATGAATCATCCCACCATGAGAAATCGACGAAAAGCGAGCACACGCCTTGATAACAAAAGGGTATGTAAAATTGTTTGGTGAAAAATGGGAATTTTGAAGTTGGCGAAAGAGGTAAAGGGATTGAAATGGAGTTGGGGTGTTAGAGAAAGCTCTGATGATGGTGTTCCAAGCGAAGAGTGGAGGAATGATGGGTAAGGAATGGAAGAAGGAATTGGTGTAAGAGAGGGAAATGGAGGAAGCTGGTAAGATGAAATGGGAGATGATGTTAGGGTTGTGATCAAGGGAGGATTTGATGAACAGAGAGTGGAGTTGGAGAAGATGACACAATTTTGTTGATTTCTTAATTAGGTTTAGGGTTCTTAGCACAATTGCTTCATCACAAAACTTTGTTTTTGATTCCATTATTCATTATTACGAAGTTCTTTGGTTTTTTGTTGAATAAAAAGTTTAAATGAGTTTGATTTTTTTTTTTTGTCCAGGTAATTTAGTGGCTAGAATTCACCTTAAGGGGTGTTCAGGATTCGAACTCCGACCCCATAATGCATTGCCCTATCAACTGACAAATGAGTTAGATTTCAATGTATAGATATGCTTAAATTTTGGTGTTATACAATCACTCATCAATAGATTTCTTCTCAAGACAACATAAGAAATCAACTTCCTATCGAATACATTTCACTTTTATCATTTTATAGAAGCTTGAACCACCTCGTCTTAAGTTAAAATCTACATTTTCTTTTCTTAATATTTTTTATTTTAATAATCTAGCAAAAAAATCTAACATATTATGAAGAAGTATAGTATTGTGAGTCCATTTTAATACAATCAAAATTTAGATGTATATTTTTCTCTATGTTTTATCATAATTTCATTAACATCTAACTTTACACCCTATTATAGAATATCAACCAAAACAAAATAAAAAAAAGTATGTGAAAAATTATAAAAGTCATAATTTAAAAGTGAATATTATATTCTAAATTATAAAATTAATAACAAAATATTTAAATTTAAGTATCATTGACATTTAAATTCTAAATAAATAAATCGCGGTGGTTCAAGCATAAAATATTTATTTATGTTAAAATAGATTAAAGTGGAGTGTATAGTTAACTAATTTTTTCTTTGAAGGAGTGTATAGTTAACTATTATTGGAACAAGTTGTAATTCAAGCATCTCATAACTCTTATGGGAGGAGAGTATAAATTTTACTTTTTAAAGGAAGAGAGTGTATGTTTTAACTTTAACATAAGAGGATATGAGAGTGCAATCTAAATTTCTCTTATGAAAGGAGATTGTAATTTATTCATAAAATAAAATATACATGCTCGTTTGGATTAGCTTATTTTAGAGCTTATACAAAACAACTTATGCAAATAAATAAGCTTTAATGTATTATTTATAAATTTGTTAAGGTATTTTATGAAAAAAAATAGTTTATAAAGATACAATTTTCATTAGTGAGAGCTTAAAAATTAAAATAAAAACTTATTTATTTACATAAGCTATTTGTCATAAGCTCAATCCAAACAGATAGTTTTTAAGCTATACATAATTTGTTTTTTTTTCCTTCAATTTTTTTTTAAATTTTTTTTGTACCAAAAGAAAAATTGTTAATTTTATCCCTAATATCAAAATGTTAAAAATGATAGTCCTTGTGAGCTTAGCTGAGCTGATATGGACAATAGATAATATATGCAAGGTTTAAGGTTCGAACCCTGACCACCACAAAAAAAAAACGTTAAAAATGATAAAAATTCCTTAGAAAAAAGAATGATAAAGATTAAATAGATGGATTTTTTTTTTTTTTTTTTTAAATATTTTTAGGG
>Ga0228710_1009247_pt1 | contig 13775 bp, 6 predicted proteins | sample MedpolnodulmetaG_FD_177995 | JGI IMG/M metagenome (GOLD analysis project Ga0228710, IMG submission 177995) | Root nodule microbial communities from Medicago polymorpha collected in Santa Monica, California, United States - pink nodules | ecosystem: Host-associated > Plants > Roots > Nodule...
TTTTGTTTTCCGATGAAAAGAGCCATTTTTCGATGCTTTCTCTGTCGTAGGTTATGCCTGTTGAGACAGTAACTGGATCCTTCATGAGTTGTAGTGAAATAGGGCAAAGAAAAAATGGTGTAACTTCGATATCTTGATTCATTTGTGGATTATTGAAGTAGCAGAAAAATTGTTTGGACTTTGAAATGTTATTGCTTTTTGGTGGAGAGTTGAGAAATGAATGAGAGAGAAGGGTGGTGGTATTGTTATTTATAGTGTATCCGTGTTCATATTGTGTGAAAGCCAATACACGCATATTTGAGGCTCTTTCATTTATTTCAGAAAGGGAGAGAGAGAGTTATGACTTTTCCAAGGGATCATGGGGAAGACTTAAAAATTGACCAAATTTACCTATTCATGCATGAACTTGAACAAAGCAAAGTTAAGTTTAATAATTAATGTAACTTCAATTTTAAGTGATTTGTAGGTACACAGCTTACTATTCATATAAAAATTGCTCGATATCTCAATCTCAAATATAAGTAAAAGTTGGTTAAAGAAGATTAATTTATTTGATCCATATTTAAGACAAGTACCTTAACTTTCTTTTAGAATTTTTTGCTTACATTTAAGCATGAGGATAGTATGTTTCGAGCCTAACATTAAGTAGACCAAATATCCAATGTGGTTTTTAAGTCGTGAGACTTTCCTACTTAACGAATTGGTCTTTTAAGAATCTGCTACATTGCCACGTCTCTTAAGAGTTGATTTACTCTATCGATTTTGATTCAATGATAGCCTTTTTGCAGCTTCATTCACCGATCAGTATTCGGTTGTACTTCCTCCGTCTCACAATATTAGTCGTTTAAGGTTTGTGCACGATTATTAAGGAAATGATTAATTGTGTTGATTTCAATGGTAAAATTAATAGTATTTACTAAAACACTTTTATTAATTGTAGTTAGTGGAGTAATTAAGTTGGATGAAATTCAATAAATAAGGGTATGATAGTGGGAAAAAATAATAAATGTTGCATTGGTATTGTAAGTGACAATTAGTTTGAGAAAAAGAAAAAATGCTAAAGAGACAATAATTGTGAGACGGAGGGAGTATATCATAATTTAACTTATAAATAAACTTTTTCTTATCAAATTCTCAATGAAATCATCAATTGTTAAGACCTAAGCTCATAAGTAAAGTCTAACCCAAAAGAGTAGTTTTTTAAATGAAAGCATCATAACTTAAATATCATATTGTACAGTTTTATATATCTACTCCTAACATAAGAAGAGAAAACGTGGAACAATATCCTAAGCGATCGAGACCTCAAAGTTGGATACCTAACCATTTAGTCAAGTTAGTATTAATCGGCCGGAGGTCAAAGGATCATAAAAAATACCGAAGGTATTCCAAATATGAGAGAGGGGTGGCAGTGCTCGAGTGCAATATTGTGATGTCCATTTACGGTATAAAGAGGTGGATTGAGATTAGGGACAGATGCATTAAGGGGCTATGTGCGGCTAAAGTCCCACATCCAACTTCCCTATTTTTTTTAAATTATAAATAGGGTAACAGTTATTTTGGTCCCTGAATATGTAACGAGTAGTCACAATAGTCTCTCAATGTATTAAAATTTTAAAATAGTCTATGATTTTGCACTTTGTTAGTCAAAATAGTCCTGAAGTGATAATAAATAAGTATATTAAAATACTAATATGACAATATTAACATATTATTTTAATGTTAGTGACTATTTTGACTAGCAAAGTGCATAATCAATGACTATTTTAAAATTTTGATACATTGAGGGACTATTATGATTACTCCTTACACATTCGGGGACCAAAATAATTATTACCACTTATAAATAAAACACAATATGTTAAGAATAAGACCAACAAGTCAACAACCTTGGAAAAAACTTGTGTAAACAAATAAGTGCAAGTGCAAGTGTTAGCAACTTAGCCAGATTTTAGCCGTACATGCACTAAATATCTGGATCCGCCCCTGATTGACATAGTAAAACATGTTGTCTAGTTCTTGGTTGTATATTTCAACCGATATGAAAAATCATTTTTAACTGATGTAAAAAGTTTTTCCTAGTGTATATTGAATAAATATTTTGCAATGTTCCTTTCTCAAATAAATAAACACTACTTACCAAAATCATTTACATTAACCAAATTAAATCCAACCAATAAATAAGTATAAAATATATAAATGGAGATAAAATAGCACATGGTTATACTGTAAGCATATGGACATGGTATTTGAGGTTATTTACCTCCTTTTGACTTTCTCAATTTTTATTTTCTTAGGATAATATTTTGACTTTCTCTTTAGAGTGCATTCGTTGGTTTTTTCTCTCCACGTTGTGGTTTGACTGCTGGCCGACATTTTAAAGTACGTTGATTTTGTATTTTATCAATAAAAAAAATGCAGTGGACGTAATGAAAGGGAAAGAAGCAAATAGTTGATTTTTGGAAATTGGTATCCTCTCAATCTTATGCTTCGTATGCAACTGCTAGCTTCCTCAACTACCACTCTCTCCATGCTTACTTCCATATCCCAGTTGGCACCGCTCCTTTGACCAATTAAACAACGTGTTCATTTTGTGTTATTTCAGGGTAAATTTATGAACAATTTTTAAAAACATGATTAACATGTGTTTTCTTTTGGTAATTTCAATGAGAAAATTTGTAGTAACATTTACTAAACTATCATTATTAATTGTTATTAATGGAATAATTAAGTTGGATTAAATTCAATATATAAGGGTATAATAGTGAGAAAAAATAATAAATGTTGGTATTCGAAAGTGACATTTATGTTGAGATAGAGAAAAAATGTTAAACAGATACTCTATCCGTTTTAAAATGAGTGTCACTTTAGTAAAAAAAATTGTTTCAAAATAAATGTCACTTTACATTTCTAATACAACTTTAATTTTGTTCTTCCAACTTTGCCCTCAATAAATACTCCAACTTTTTTCTCACACAATTTTCAATGCAACTTTAAGTTTGTCTTTTTCATATAAAATAAGGGCAGTTTAGTAAGAGTGTTATGTCTAATGATTATTTCATTTCATTCCTTAATCTGTGTGCAATTGGCTAAAACGATACTCATTTTAAAACGGAGGGAGTAATTATTTTGAGACGGATGAAATATCATACATTAACAATAGCTTCAATAGTAATAACCCGAAAGCGTGTTGAAAAACTCATACTAGTGAACCAATTGGTTTTCCTTAGCTTCCTTTACTTTCCTTCATAGGTAGAGCACAATGATTAAAAGATGATTTTTGTAGTAGATTTGTCCTCACTCTTCATATATTCAACATGAGGTAAAGCCTCCACCAGAATTCCTCTCACTTTGTGGTGCTTTTTGTAGATCTTCTTCTGAGTGGCTTTCAGCTTCTTCATGTCTGCCACCATCGCTTCTTCTTCAACCTCAAAGCCAGTTTCATCTTCAATAATATCCTATAGTTCATCATCAATCTCTATGATGTAATTGTACATTTTGCTCTTCCACCAAGAGAAATGAGTAGCATCTCCATTGAAGGATATAGGTTTTACAAAGTAACTGTTTTTCTCAGAGGTGGAGGTGTTGTTGACATCACGAGTGGAAGTTTCACTGACGAAAGGCATATTTTTCTCAGTGGATCTTTATCTATGACATAATTAAATGACAGAGCACAGACCGTTTCTATGATACCAACTGAAGGTAAGAAACACACAATAAGGGGGGTTGATTTGTGTTGACCTTTTGTATATCTTCTTCTAAAAAGTGTTTATAAAACCCTGGTCAGAATATGATGTTGCGGATTTTCACTCAGAGTCTGAATGCAGCGAAAAATAGAACACAAAGATAATGATCACAGAGAGAGAACAGACACAAAGCAATTTTATACTTGTTCCTCCCACAACACAGGAGTAATCCAGTCCCCTTGCACTTCACAATGCTCAAGCAAACCTGCAAGAGAATTATATGCTTAAAAACACATTCTTAAGACTTCCTGCTCTATGACACTACCTAAAGACTTCTTGCTCAAGGACAACTTCAAGAGACTTCCCTTTCCTTAAGCACAACTGCTTAAGACTTTCCCTTGTTCAATCACAACTCGATGAGACTCCTAGGTGCTCAAGGTTTCACCAAAAGACTTATTTGCTGAAGCACGCAGATGAGAGACTTTCTAAAATGTTTACACGACAATAAACAAGTTAATTTGTTCTTCCACTGGATTTAACAATGGTAGTGTAAACTGAACAAATGAACAGACTCTTTAGGATTTCTAAGAAGTAAACTTCAAAGCTAAAATCCTAAGTGTTTTGCGCTATTTGATGTAACGCCTTATTTCTATTAAAGCGATAAAACACGCGAATAATACAAATATTCAAGAAATAGACGTTATGTCTCCAATAGAACTAAAAAAAACAACATGCAATATAAAATTCCTCAACAGTCGCAACAGATATATAAAATACATCTCCAAAAGTATACATGTCATAAATCAACATACATCACCAAATGAAATCTCCAAAACCCGACATATGGGCAAAATCTCAACAACATAATAATGTAAGGACGGACATCCTAATCAGAGTCTAATCTAAATCTCTAACAGGTAAACAGAGGAAGCTCCCGCTATCCTCAAGCAACTCACCAAGCAACTAAAAGATCACTCCTGCACGCCGTCTACCCATTCATACAAACAAGTAGGCGGTCAAAGACCACTAGGGGTTAACTTCACATCAATCATAATCAACATAAACAATTGAAAATATATATATTCAAATTAAACTTCAAATAATTCAGATAAGAGATAATTCACTTCAACATTATTCATCAATACCAACGAATTCACAACATCACAATTATGCAAACCACCAAGCACCAAAACGACTAGGACTCATGCCACGACGTACAATGCTCCTAGACATGACTCCTACATGCATGCGGTACCGTCACCAACAACGTCTAGGCCGTCACCACATGATGCCAACAACACATCACAATCACCTCAACTAGATATAAAAATCTCACAACTATGAATGCATGAACATATGACAAACTATGCATATACTCACGACACATTCACCAACATCATCACCATTAATTCACATATATGCATTCACCGATAAGATCACCATTATTTAGCATATATGCAATAATCAACAACAACTACCTCAATACAACTACACAACTTCATACAATTTCTCACAATTCAAGTAAAGGAGAAAGTACACCATACTATGATATCATCATATTCCACACCTAACAATCATTCACACATCTTCATAAAACCATATCAAACTATTCTAAAAAGATTTGTAGAGCATTTGGTCTTAAAGATCATTTTCGACAAAGTTCGTCTATCATTTTACAACTTTGAAATAATTGGGACAATTGAATCAAAACTAAGCAAACAAGTTCTAGTGCCTCAACTATGTATACACTTAGATCACATATGAGTGTAGTTGAGTATACATGCGCGTTTCACCGGCCAACTACGACAAAATCATCAAAATCACAAAACTCGTCTCTCTTTATCACTTTTTCCAAAAGAATTCCATTTTCAAAGCAAAACAAGTTAAAACTCAATGAAGTCAATCACAACCATTTTTAGAAATCATAAAATTAGTATACAACCTTAACCCCACCCTTTTTCCATAAGAAAAACAAGTTTCGGAAAAATCGATGTTCTTGACGTTTTCAAAAGTTTGAGGTATGATTTATCAAACCAAGTACAAATCAATTCATTTGATGTTTACAGAGATATAAAAAGCTTAATTACATTTAATTACATCAAAAGAATCAGTTTATAATGGTCCGGATCGACCCCAAAACCCTAAAACGACAAAAACATGAGTTGTTGTACTGAGCAACTCGCCATGGCCACCATTCACTCGCCATGGCGAGCTGGACAGTTTCTTCACTCGCCATGGCCACCAGTTTGCTCGCCATGGCGAGCTTAGACAGTCAGCTCTCAGGTAAAACTCTATTTTTCACTCCAAAACCCCAATTTTGAATCCCCAATGCCCAAATTTGTTCCCAAGGTTTGTCTAAACGTTTATAGACATAAAAAGGCACTCAAATCCATATAAAACTTGAATCAAAACATGGATCCATCACAAATCACCATTTGACCCATTTTTGTAAAACTTTCAAAAACGACACAAATTCACACCACAACTCTATGATTATGATTACCCAAGGTTTCAATCATCAACAACAACATCTCATAACAACAACAACATCATTTAAATGTGAATTCATCAACAACCCATCAACTACAATATCATACTCCACCAATTTTGAGTAAAAACACAAAGTATACATACACACACACACACACACACACACACACATATATATATATATATATATATATATATATATATATATATAATTGAGCATGTAATTTCATCATCAACAACTTAATTATCATCAAATTCACATACCCAAACATTACATCAAAGCATAAGCATGAATTTCACCAATTAAATACACAACAATCACTTTTCATAAATAAGCACTAATGGGTTTTAAGTAGAAAAGAGATTATACAAAAGATTATGAGAGAATACTAGCCCCCTTACCTCAAATCTTCACAAACCTAGCTTATGCTTCACTTTAGCTCCAATCCCTTGAATCTCTACCCTCTTCTTGCTCTCCTAGTTCTTCTCTCTTCAAAACCCTTTTTCTCTTCCTCTAGCACATTCTCTCTCTACCTCGCTAAAAAACTTATGAAATGAATGTGAAACCCTATTTTATTTAATGAATAGAGTTTATATAGGCTCTACACAATTGAGTTTAACCCTCTTAATGTCTTCATGGACTCAAAACACTCATTAACCAATTTACAAAGTTTCTACTCACTTACGGTTAAAAATTATCGAATAGTTACCGGCTCTTAACTAATTACCACAACCGACTAGTAACTTGGTAAAAATATAATTCTCACTTAACACACTAAAAATAATCTCACAGTGAAATTACTAATTTAAAAAATTCTCACAAAATGAGTACCCTTCTAATGCCAAATTCCACTAATCCCAACCAAAATGCCCCCAGAGGCAATTAATCACATATAAGCATGTTGGAACAAAATGTGTTTAACATACATTACCCTTAAAGTTTTGATGATAACAACGTATAAAAAATTGTCAATTGGATATGCTAATATTTGTTCAAGTGTACGAGACCATAGACAAAGTTTTTGATATCATATAAGGTTCTGAAAGAACAATAGAGAGCAAAGGAATCAACATAAAGGAAGCTTGAAGCATCTGAAGAAAAATGCATTTGAAGTATAAGTGCTCATGAAGTAATGACGTCATCAGAAGCAAGTTCGTCAGAAGCATCTCATCAGAAGCAATATCTCGAGAAGCTGAAGTTCATCAGGAGATGAGAAACTTAAAGCTTCAAAGGTTGTTCAATGGATTTAATCTCGTCTAAGCATTGCAGAAGACTAGGAGAGTGAAGCAACGACTATTTTGAAAGGATTTGAAAGCATTGGATGCTTGTTCTTTGAAGAGCGTTGACGAAGTACAATTGTACGAAGTGTACAACCACTATCTCCACTACTCTGTTCGTGTCTCTGCATCGAGACAAGAATAATAGCTATGTCTGCAGTAATGTTCCTTCATACTTGGAATGGATTTGAAATTGATCCTTCATAGGACAATAACCATATCAAGCAAAAGATCATTGGTGATTGATCAAAGCTTCAAACGACTCTTTAATGTGCTGGCAATTCTCCAACGTATTTTTCACAGCTCTATATAAAGGAGTGAAGACCTGCTAGTTGGACATACAGACACACACAAAATCAAGACTCATACAACAATTCACAAAGTGCCAAACTCTGTTATTGTTTTGCATCTAAAGTCACTTAGAATTTCTTATCAAAATTCATATCTTAGAAATTCTAGAGTCTTAAGAGTCTGTATCTGATTTGTATTGTGAACACCACTGATTGTATATCAAGTGTTCAAACTCAAACAAACTTCTTTGTAATTCTGTTTGATTAGAAGTCTCTTGCTTGTGTGCTTGAGCAATAGAAGTCTCTTGCAGTTGTGCTTGAGCATTGGAAGTCTCTTGACTGTGTTCCGGAGCATAGGAAATCTCTTGCATTTGTGCTTGAGTAATTTGAAGTCTCGTGCTATTTGTAGCATTGAGCAGTTGTAATCAGATATTACATTTTTAGTGAACTCTCCTTGGAAGTGCAGGGGGGACAAGACTACTTTCGGTTTGTGGAAGGAACCTGTATAATTGCTTTGTGTCTTTCTTCTCTCTCTCTCTGGTTTATCCGCTGCATTTAGATTTTGATTATCACTTCAGAAGCTGAACTCTATCTGCTTTTGATCAGTGACTTCAGTAAGAGAAAACGAAGAAAAAGCAAACACAGTTCACCCCCCCCCCTGTGTTTTTCTCACCTTCAATGCAGACATAAACACACATAAATAAATAATAAAATAAATCTAGCGAAAAACGGGTTGTTACATTTGACAGAGTAATGGCACAAAAAAATAGTTGAGTGTTGTTACTTTTTCTCTAGGTCTTCAGCTCCTTCTATAGGCAGTGAAATGAGAGACGGATAAGAGTGTCAGCGCAAATAGGTGTCTTGTTTTAGTCTGAAATACCATTTTGTGGTTCATTTGGAAGACGTTGAATGAGTTTGTTTTATTGGGAAAACCTTTTCTATAGAGAAACTTGTGGAAAAGATTATATTATCCTCCTAGAATTGTTTTTTGTTTTTGTAATACTTCTCTGTATACATGTATCTACTATAAGTGGAGAGTGCACAATGTGTTTTCCTGGGGCCGATAGAGGGGTGTGGGAAAGTTTGAGACTGATCTTGGATTGTGGTGGGGGTTGTGTTGTCTAAAATTTGTTCTCCTCCTCTAGTGTGTGCTTTTAATCTGGACGCCTTGGTTGAGGGTGTTATCTCTGAAGATTTGATTGGCATGTGCTTTGTTCCTTTGCTGTTTTAGTTTGTTTTATTCTCCACTTGTCGTTGTTTCTGTATTTTCTCTTGTTTTTGCCTTTTCGTTTTTGTGGTGATTTCTAAGTACTACTTGTACTATTATAATATCTAATTACTCCTCCGTCCCAGTTTAACTGAGTCAGTTGATCATTTTACACAGATTAAGAATAATGTATAAATGAAAGAGATAGAGAAATAGTTTTAAGTGTTTTTGTCAAATATTGGTGCATTCTTCTTTATCATAAATGTAAAGTAGAATATATTGAATTGGGAGTGATGAAAGTAATATTAATTAGAGTTATAATTGGAAACAAAAAATTAATGTTGTATTGAAAAGTGAAATGGGTCAATATTCTTTAGACAATATATTTTTACAAATGACGCAGTTATTATGAGACGGATGAATTTTATTAGTACTACCGAAAAGATGGACATAAACTTGTCTATCTATTCGCTTCTCTATTGCATTTAATTGCATATAGATCGAGATATCAATTTTAAAATATACTATGTTCATATATTTTTGATAAATAAGATTAAAGCAAGTTTTTTATGGTGTTTGATATTGCTCCTATTGTAGTGAGGTAACTCCTCTTTCTTTTTATGAAATTTAGCTAATTTTAATTAATAATTTAAATCATATTATGAAATGGATAAAATAGTAATTAAACTAGTTTGAACGAATGGTAAAATATGGAAGAAAAAAATACGTCAAAACTATAGTTGCAAAAGCATAATAACCTCCACTCATCACACCCAAAATAAACACATAATTAAACACGTTCATTAAGAGTTGCTTATTCATTTAAGAGTTGAGATAAACTTCAAGACCACATGTTTAAGAACTTCTTTTTCTTTTTTTAAAGGATGTTTAAGGACTTAAACCGCTTAATTACCACTCATACCACATATTTGTTACATGTGGTCTTCTATACAATCGTGAAAATTATTAATTAGCGTAGATGTATCAGTTTGAAAATGATTGGAGAGGATTATTTTCTAAACACATTCAAACAAATATTAATTTTTGCATATAGTGTTTTAGTTCATACTTAGTTGACTAAACTATATTTTTATAAAAAAAGATCTCTATTATTGTAATTTATAGGTACACATATACTTATATCATAACAAATTAATTAAGAGCTAGCACGCTGCTGGAATCTAACTCGCAATATATCAGACTTTTTGTAGTTGGACACTTCATTGTTTATTTTTTATTTTAGGGTTTCATTGGTGTGTTCATATGTCAGAGCCCTTATCTTTCTGTTAAACTTATACATACTCGGTTTTATTTAAAAAGAAGGGATGAATAACATAAGCACGTCTTATTAAAAACATATTATTTGGCTATAATACGTATATACATCTAAAAAACTATACAACAAGCAATCTCATCGTCAACTCCCGCACACAAAAAATTGTAAGAATGAAACTATGTACATAGTATATAAATAAGGCATGCCAAGTCTTTTTTATTTTTTATTTATTTTTATGAAAGGCATGCCAACTGTTTTACAAAACTGATTCAACCGTGTATGTGTGTATATGTATGAACGAGAACTCTTAAATAAAAAAATCAGCTTAATTTGTATATATTGATGGTGTAAAATCGATGCATCGGCGATACATCAAAATCAATTATATGTATAACTTTAGAAGTGATTATGATAAAAGTCAAAGGTCTCTAACAATCGAATTAACAATTCAAACTAAAGGATAGTGTAAAAACGCTGCGGATCAAGGAAAAATCCACCAAATATTCAAGCATCAAGATGGATCTTGCGACTGTGATGCTTCCTCGAAAAACAACATTGGCAAAACTACTCAAGGGCATACGTAATCAAATACATTCTAGACCTTACACGTGGCATTCAGTCATCAAAGGTCATGTCCCCTCAATCTCATCCACGAGATGCTAGCAATAAATGATGAGAGGAAAAAAGATCACATCGTCAACGAGGGCATCAAATAGTCAATCCAATTGCGAGCAGAAGATTTTTACAAGCACAAGGTAAAATCATTACCAAACATCGTTCGTAAACCAAAATTTTTAGTAGCTCTACACGAGCAGGGTCCTCCTAATGAAAACAAATTGGCTCCTTGTGAGCACTCCTAGGAAACAACTCTCCAACGAACATCCTTAGCTCCTTGAAAGCATAATTCATTTAATATTTACAAATTCCAAGTGGCGTGTTAAAAAAAAAAAAAGTTCCAAATCGAACATCAAATTCACTAGCTCCTTGTGAGCACAATTCTTTATATGAGCAAGGTTCTTTACGAACTGTTTAACCACATTGTCTCCTAAAACTTGTGGTTTTCACTCAAATTACAAGTATTAGGCGAACATCACGCTCTCCATGACTCAATTCCCATAGGTACAATACCTATCCTATCATAGGATTTACTCATTGCTAGAAGTTATCACGCTTACTCTAAGAGCAACAACTTGGGAGGCTACGGTTCCAGATTGTCTAAAAGACTACGCTCAAACTAGTCCCAGGCCCAACAAACAAGCCAACTTTATCATTGGGTCAATTACTTACTTCACACCCCTCTCCGCGACAGGGTGCTCGAAGAAAATTGGGGCATTGATTCAAATACAGAATCATGATGGTTCTCCATAACTACCATTTTGTAACGCTCGATAGTTATTGTTCATGCAACCATAACCATGAACAACGACTTTTATCATTAACAACGACACTTGTACATCCTCAAAATATAAGGAGACTTTACACAGTCCCCAAAGGTACAATGTTTTTCAACCCTTAACCTACATTCTACTCTCTTACTTACTTGAGCATTGGAGTGTCTGCAGGTACACCCGCTCATTCGTTCCAAGTTCATAAAGCCTACAAAGTCGTCGTACCGAATGTTGATTTGTTGATCAAGTAAGATCAACAGTGAAAGTACCAATTGTTGACGTATACTAGATTTGTGGTGTGTTAAGCTGACTATGGCGTTGCTTGGTTTATGATGTTGCTATGGACACTCTAGCAGAACCGAAACGACCAGGTTTATAATTAGAAGAAAACGAGTCCGGAACAGATTTGTATAAATGTACAACAATGATTAGAGGAGTGGATAGCAGCTCAATAACACATAAATTAACATGAATGATCAATCAACGAATTTTGTGGGAAAGGTCGAGAGATGGATGGTGGAAACGCAATGTTGATGCGGCTTTTCATGAACAATACGAGCTTCAGTGGGTGTCTTCGTGACTGAAATGTTTTTTTTTCACCGCTATTGCATCTTGGAGTGAGTCGATGTGTGTCTCTGCATGAAGGAGAATCATATGCGCTTTGGTAGGTAATGTCATGGGCTTGGTTTTAAATAACGGTCGCGGTCAAGGTCGCAGTCGCGTATAGGATTTCGCGAGTTCGGTCGTTACGGGTGTTGCGATACGGATTGTGGTTGTCGTGGTGTGAATTAATCACAACATTGCACAACTCTTAAATAATGATAGTAACTTAAATAACTTAAACTAGAGATACAGATTGCGGTTGTCGTGGTGTGAATTAATCACAACATTGCACAACTCTTAAATAATGATAGTAACATAAATAACTTAAACTAGAGAAAGATTTGGAGTTCTAAACTAGATAAGGAGATAACTTATGTAATTTATGATTAAATATGTACTAAAAATATGATTTTCATCTATCTCAATTGAAAAAAATATCCAGATTCTATGTCTTTTGTCATGAATGACAATTTTTTGTGGCCGTAACGGTGTTTCATCGCAGCTGTAACGGCGTTTCGTCGTGATTTTTGTTCACTCTGTAAAATCGGGTGAAAAATGGTAACGCCCGCTATCTATACCTTTTTGTCGCGGCCTTTTTCTCGGTAACAGACCGTTTTTTAAAACATTGGTTAAATTATAGAGATAAATAATATTATTTTTGAAAGTAATTTGAAGGATTTAGTGGACTTTATTCGCTGTAATTCGGTTGGTGTGATTGGATTTAGTTTAATTTTTTTTTTTTTGGCAGAATTGGATTTAGTTTAATTGTTGCAAACATAAGACCTTTTTTAAGTTTTAATTATAACTTTGAGGTCAAGTTTATCCATCGTCAAACGAATATGATGTCCATGGTCTAACCAAGATGGCCATTTCTTATGCTAGCCAGCAAGTTTATGATTATATGTCTCATTTTATTCATTGATAGTTGGTTGATAAAATGAATTGACTTCGTTTTGTTAAAATATTTTCCCGAAATCATTCAAAAAAATATATAATTTGTTTTCCCTAATGAAACACAAATTATACACGTTATATTATTGGTCAAAAGAGCGTGACAACTGGGACATGCAAGTAGTAAGCATGGACAGAGTGATGTTGAGGTGGTTAGTAGTTGCAGATGGCAGAGGATTCCTATTTTCACAATTCTAGTGTTGTTTCTTTCCTTTGCATATTGCATCACTATAAAAATAGTGAACACTCATGTACCTTAAATTTTGTTAGGTAAGTGTATTCATTATCTAATCATTTATTATCATATTATTTTTATACTTAATTATTTAAAGTAAATTTATATTTTAATTAATTTTGTTTAGTGTGTATCAATATCCAACAAAAGTTTTGGATATTCTTTTATTCTCACTATAAATGTCTCACAAGTATCTCAGATGAATTGCGCTCAACTCTTAAACAACATACTCCCTCTAGTCATATTAATATATTGAATAATTAATATTTTGACCTATATATAAACCACATACATTAATTATTTAATGAACTCAAAAATTAGTTTTTGTTTATAAAGATCACCTGTTAACTCTAGTTAGTATAAATTTGTAA
>Ga0228710_1009249_pt1 | contig 13774 bp, 10 predicted proteins | sample MedpolnodulmetaG_FD_177995 | JGI IMG/M metagenome (GOLD analysis project Ga0228710, IMG submission 177995) | Root nodule microbial communities from Medicago polymorpha collected in Santa Monica, California, United States - pink nodules | ecosystem: Host-associated > Plants > Roots > Nodule...
ATAAATATAAAAATAAAAAAAAAAAAAAATAATCATTTTTTTTTTTTTATAGTCATTCTTTGAATGGATATAATGATTAATAATGAATAACGATTAAAAATAATAATTTTATAATATGACATTAAGATAAACCAAAAATCATATGAAAATCATTTATACAAAAGAAGTAATCGTGAAGATGTGTAATTTTATGTAAAGTAGTTGTATTTCTCATAATAAATACTAATCCCGTGTATAATTTATAAATGACAAAGATTTTGTAACTCTATTTATGTTATTTGTGATCATTCAATTGGATATAATTGAATAAATTTAGATGTAAAAATATGTATCAGTGAGAAATAGTCCTATGCTTTTTTTGTCAAAAAAAGTCCTATGTTTTTTTCATTTTAATTTACTCTTTTTTCCCCGTGTTTTTTAAAGTATCTGTATAAAATGTTTCTTCTATATTTTTTATATTATTCATAAGTGAAATGTATTTATAAATGTTTTTTATTAGAAACACACGATGAGATAAAATCATATGTACGTCATAAAGTTTATTTTTAGTAAATATAAATTAAATATATGAAAAATTTGTTACGAATTAAAAAAACGAAATTCAATAATTTATAGATTTTTTTATTATGATAAAAACCACCTCTTTAAAAAAAACAATTCAGGACCCATTTTGTTACAAATTAAAATAAAAGTGATTTTGATATCTTTTAATTAAGAGAATTTATAAAACAAATCACGATTTATTTGTTTGGTTACTGTAATTAAAATCACATGTTTTAAATAATTTAATATGTTTGGATACAACTATAAAAAAAAATTGGATTTTTTGTTACAAAATTAAATCAACTTTAATAATTAGAGAAAGATAATAGATCGTAAATTGTTTTTAACTCTTTAGATATTTAGAAGTTGAATTATAGAAAAATTTATTTTGATTGGGATTAAGATTAAGTTTGTTTGTTCTTTAGAAAAAGATTAAGTTAGAGTGTTTTATCAAGTGTGTTTGTTTAAATTTGTTTTTAAGAGAGAAAATATAGGGGGAGGTTGAAGCAAAAGACACAAAAGAATATAATTTTGATGACGACTCAAAAAATTAAGAAGGGATAAGTTTGTATATTTGGTACACATTATGTTTTATAATTAGAGAATTGATAATTAGAAAATAAAAGATTAAGTTTGTTTGTTATTTAAAAAAAGATTAAGTTTGTTTGTTATTTAAAAAAAGATTAAGTTAGTGTGTTTTATCGAATGAGTTTGTTTTAATTTGTTTTTAAAAGAGAAAAAATAGAGGGAGGTTGAAAATTTTACAGGCGTGGGGGAAGGCAATAGGGTGGGAAAAGTAATTACCATTTGATCTGATGAAGGGACAATAAGTTGTGTTACCTTTTAACATCTCATATTAACTACAGAGTCATTTTAGTTTGCACTACCAAGATATTTTACTGGGATATATTTTTGATCAATTTTCACCAATAGCTATGAACAAAGTGGATCAGTGTTTTTAGTCTGGTATTTCCATTCCACTTTCTAGTTGCAATGTATAAGATTTGTTTGTCCAGACATAACAAGGAATTCTTATTTCGGATCTTGTTCAAGCTTTCAAATTTAGCATATAATCTTCTCCAACTACAAGCCCCTATGGTATGGCCTGATTTTTTCTTTCTTCTGGAAAACACAATTTAAGAATTAGTAGTGGAGTTATGTACCATTGAGTGCGTCAACTATATATAGTTGATGTCATAAATAAGACACTACCCTGAATAATTAATATTGATTTATGGGATAGAGAGTCTATATTATGGCATCACATATTTGCCTGGATCGAACTAAAAATTAAAAATTATAAGAAAAGCTTGTCCCTTGTTTGTTAAATTTTGCTCTTTTTTTATGATCAAAATAACGCATTCATGGTACTTAAATCCATTACAAAAATGAATCTGAGCAAGGAACAAGAGAATGGAGAAGAGAGTGCGAGTGACATATTGGGATCAAATTCGTCCAAAGGAATGCCATTTTGCCTAATAAAATCTTTTACTATTTATTATGGTCTAGAGGTATTAGCTGGACTGTAATCCAACAAAAATTTATTGTACTTCACTGTAACGCACATTATCAACAAATAGACCCATATAAATTAATATTTTCTTACATGTAAATCACTGACTAGTGACTGCAGAAGCGAATTCCATCTTGAGCAAGCTCTGGTATTTTTAATAACAAACAATAAACTAACACAATGATCGCTTTTGGATTTGCTTATCGCTGAAATAAGCACTTGATGCGGTGTTCGGAAAGGTTGTTTAAACAATTTATGATATGTTCATAAGCTATTTTCAGTCTATTTCGACACGCTCCCTAAGATAGTTTACGAAAATAACTTTTAGTTTATATAGACACAAATCTACAATATTTTTTCTTTAACTATAGGAATAGATACTATATAAGTGCTTGTGTAATAAACACTTATCCTATAGGTGCTTCATTAAGTTATTTATCCAAACAAACCCATGTTAAGTACCAATTGAAATAAATAATACACTATCTAACCCACGTCTTAAGTTATAACTATGTTGTGTGTGTATCAATTTATCACATTACTTCTCATACTAATCATCAATCATTATCCATATTCTAGCTTATCATGAATAATTTTGTTAAAAAGAAAAGCCCCAACTCAATCCCCCCACTTTCTTTGCATATGTTAAAGAATTTGGCCAAAGATATGCAGAAACCAACTATGACAACATGAAGGATTAATTAAACTAATCGGCATGTCAAATACAGTTCACCGCAGTTAAATAAGAATTCATAAGGACCGTATCCAGCATAATCAATATAACATTTGATATACAAATGTACACGCCATCATTCTAGGTTTCACAAATACATTTAAAATAGAAGGGAGCAGGTGGGAAATTGATACAGTAAAAACACAAGTAAATCACAGCAGAATGGAACAAATAAAATCAACAAAAGAACTAAAGGAAATTAGAAAAACTTATCATACTGGCTAGTGAGTGAACTTCTCAGATTTGAATAAAGGCCGTAGAGCGAATATTGGCGAAGGTTTTTCACTTCATACCAAGAGTTAAGAGCTGATAGGTGTTTATCTGTGCCAGAGAATGCTAATTGTATACCTAAGCTGCAATCTACAGTTCCTGAATGGGTCTTGCAACTAGAAGTTGGTAATGCACAATCCTGACCGTTAAGACAGACAGCTTTTGAGTTTTTCGGGCATTTAGAACACCCATCTCTTTTCCAGAACAAATTTTGCAGCCTGCCCTTCTTAAATTCGAGAACCTGCAGGAGTAAGATTTCAAATGGTTCTTAGTAATGATTACAACTACAAGAATTCAAAAGAACTCAGAATTATTGAAAAGTTTTTTTAGACAGGGGAAAAAAATCTCCTTACAAGAGTAAAACTGGTCACTGTATATGAGCCATTTGCAATAAAAGCAGGAGGGGATCTTGCTGCATATTTCCGACCAGCAAATGCAACCATATAGCCATACGAGTCCTGGAACAACGAAGAACGTACAATTCCACACAAACTAATCAAAAGATAGACATAAAAGCAAAAGTTGACGAAACTGGTGATGAAATTAAGCCGACACAAGACAAGCATTAAGAACCTTTTATGTTCAATTACGAAACTATACAAATATGTACTTCTTTGGTTTATAAACTAAGGCAATGCCTTTCCTAGCAAGTGGATAATGGGAATGTGGAAAATAAGAATAGAATTGAAAATTGAGTTAGATAAAGATTCTGATCTTCAAGTCAGAAATCAATTTTAACCGACTTTCATGCCTACAAAACTTGTATTGTAAATTAGTTGCACTTCACTTTCAATCATCCCTTGTTTTTGTGTTGTAAACTACAGAAGTGGAGTATTTTTACTACTAAATCCCCTAACTCCTATTTTCCAATAAACAACTTAACAATCATAGCCAAAATTCAGAACTAAAAAACATCGTTGTCAATTGCAGATAGTGGATTGTTAAGGTTCCTCTATGAAATAGTGCTATAACGCTACTATAGCCATTATTCTATGAAGCACGGATACGGACACAGAGACCGGACACGAAACAGACACTGACACGCTGACATAGCTAATAATTTGAAAAAATTGCATAATTCAGTGTAACTACAAGTGTCAAGTGTCAGACACGACACGTATCTGACACCGGGACACGCCTAATCCGAGTAGCGTCCGTGCTTCATAGCCATTATTTGATAACATTTTATACTAAATAGTGTATCGCGTCACAACAACAGTTCGTCCAACTACAGAACTATACAAATATGTCCAACTACGCTACTATAGCCCTTATTTGATAACATTTTTATACTAAATAGAGTATCGCGTCACAACAACAGTTCGTCCAAATTCCACTATGCTATAGCTGTATAACACCGCCTATAGCTTCTATTTGACAACATTGCTAAAAACATAACAAACATTTTCACCAAAAGCCCAAAACATAGAGACTTTGATCCATATATGATATACCCGAAAATGTCGATCATTATAACCCAAAGTACAGTAAAAATCTAGGATTCCAGTTCAAAGATTAAACTTCATTGCTAGATTATGCAATCACTGCTACATTACCCAATATACACTAAAAATTAGGGTTCAGAAATTTTTTCTAGTTAATTATCAAATAAACTAATCAAAATCATAAAAACAACAACAAAGAAAGAAAAAAAAAACAGAAACTCTAAAAATCAAAGAGAAGAAAGGAAAAAAGAACGAACCGCGACGAAGGAAGAAGAATTAACAGTAAGCAACGAGATCTCATCGACCTTAGGTCTAAACAAAGAGATCTGAGAATTGGAGTTCGAAAGCGAGAGTCTAGAATCACACGGAGATAACTGAATGCTATTGTTATTGTTGTAGAAGAATTTGTCCTTCGAAGCGAACGCGAATCCCAACGTGAATCCGTCGGATCTCTGGACGCGTGTGTCTGTGCACGGAGAGAATACTTTGTTTGTGTCACCGGCGTATGCTGAAGCTAGAAACGCCGCCGTGAGTGCCGCCGTTAGTAAGGTGATAACCGCCATGGAAGAAGTGTGAAAACTGCTAATTCGGTTTTGTTTGTGTTAACTACAGGTGTTCGTTGGGTTTTGAAGTTTGGTCGTGTTGCGTTTTGACTTAAACGACCACCTTAACAAAAAAATTTCAAATATATAAGTGAATTGGTTATTATTCACTAATTATCAATAATTTATTAGGTCCTGTTTCAAAAAAAATAAAAATTTATTAGCTCGTCAACAAGTGTCCTCGATACTTTTAACATTTTTTTAATGGAGAATGTTATCGAGGGCTCCAAGGATATTGGTTAAACATCCAAAACAAGTAAGTTTTAATGAAAAAGTTGTGCAACCATTATTTGATCAAAAGTACCATCTTATATTTCAAGACAAATTTTTTCTATATATAGATTCTTTAACCATTGTTCTGAGGGCACTAGTTAGCAAGACCATTTCTTAATTTATTTAGGTTTAAATGCAATTTTGATTTCCCTATTTTTGAATTTGTTAACTTTTTTTTAAGGAGAATTTGTTAACTTTTGATACCCTTTTTCTAAAACATGTTTTTTTATCCCCTATTTAAAAAGTCAACAAATTTTTTGGTCCCCTCCCTGCATGCTCATTGATTTCCACTTATTAAAAAAATATGAAATCCTCAAATTGATTTCCACGAACACTAACACCAAAAATCTCTAAATTGATTTTATTTTTCTTCTTCCTTCAGCATCGTTTTTCTTCAATTTCTGTCTTCTTCATATATACAAAATATAATAGCATACATGATATAATATTATAAAATAAATTCATAATGCCTCTGCAACAACTATTTGACAATATTTTGTACTAAATAGTGTATGGCAGGGTAATAGCAGTTTGCTTAAATTTTGCTAAGCTATAGTGCCATAGTTGCTATTTAACATCAATGTGCTATGCATTTTCTTCTTTGTCAAACTTTGTTGGTAATAATTATGAATGAAGAAAAAGGTTGATTCAAAGTTTGAGTCCTAACTAACACAATGCATCTCGAACAGGTGTGAAACATTCTCAATGTACCCTCGGACTTACGATATGCTTCATGCATGGACTGTCTTGTCTGACGTAGCGAAGAAAGATTACAGTCCATAAGATCTATTATTTGAAATAAGAAGTGCTATACATTGCGAGCAATTGTCTCACGATTGCATACCAAAATTAGTTTAACCAATTTTAATGTTTTTCCTGACCGGAATAAACGCTGGGTAGGGTAAATGGTTAGCCTATTAAAACACTTGAAAGCCGTAATGCATGGGCTCGGGATGATTTTGCGTGAATTTTTTCGCTCAATATATCATTTTCCATTTGAGATAGACCGTGTGCATGGACTGAAAATGCTATAAATACCAAATGCTATATAGCCTACAATGCTACATTATACAAGTAATTACATCACATTACAATATATATAGTGATCAAAATTAGGTTCAAGTTAATTCTAGTTGGAAGGCCTACTCCTGTAGCTTGCTCTTCCTCAAAAATGCTTGCACATTTAACCAATTTCATGACATATTCAGCTCCATGGTGGTACTTCTTTTGTGCCTCAACAAAGCTACTTCAAAGAAAATGTTCATCCAATCCTCTACTGATTTTTTATTGTCTGATAACCAAGAAGCTGAAACTATCTGTGGCATGACCTCATAATCAATTTCCAGCACAAATTCTGATCCAAATGTTGTTTGAAAATGTTTGTCAATGCATTCTATTACTGGCTTGACATGTGAATCAAAATTGAATTGCTTAAAAACCAATTTTCCCCGTCAATTTGATCAAGGAAATATTTTAACCATGCTTCATAATTTTGAACTAAAGTTTACCTGTTCTTATTGCTTGGAAAAATAAAATATTCCAATTAAAAACAGCATTGAAGCTATCCTCATTCTCAATCAAAATTCCAGGATAAAAGTTGAACCTTTTATTTTATTTTTATTTTTTTGAAAGAAAGTTGAACCTTTTATTATCTATCTCTAATATAGCAATCTAATATAAAACATGTATATCAGATTATACCAAAACATAAAGCAAAATCATGCTAGAATCTCAAATCAAAGGCATCAAGCTAAAATATCATGCTATACCCTAGTAGTAGTAACAAGTTGTTACCGATGCAAAATACTTGCATTCTGTCCAACTTTTGTATTATTGACATTTTACCATCTTGCTCCGGCCAAGACGGAACTGTATCTGAATTATGGCATTGCAGTTGATCTTCAACTTCAACACAATATTTATCAAATTCCATTGTTGGACCATCCTTCATAAGTGAATTAACCCAAGATTCATGGCTTAAAAATACATCTGGATCATCGACACTTAATGCAGCAGCCATTGTTGAAGTTCTTTTTTCTGTTTTGAAAGCCGAAAGAATAAGATTTCCTCATTTTATTTAGTTCATCGCTGCGGATGGACCGATCTAATTTTCCATCAGGGGAGCTCCAACCAGAGAAGGTAGAAGGTTCCATGGCAACTGAGGTAGCATAAGGAAGCTCGGAATTAAAGCTCGCCACGCTGCTGCGTTTAATGAAGCTTTGGCTCCGTTTCGAAAAGGCATCAACTCTAAATTGTGGTGATCCAATCGCATTTGAATTGGTAAGATCAAAAGGATAGCCCCAAAGTTTCTCGTACGTGTTCTGATGCACTGACATTGATGCTGGAGATTGTATTGATGACCCGAAAATGTTTTCAAGGTTAATAGAAGTCACTCCTGCAAGCCTATTTGAAGGGGATGAAAGACCTGTAATGCGATTTTCAAGTTCGAGAAATTCAGCGTTATTTATAGCATTCAGCACAATTTTAAATCTGCTTCTCGGCATCTGAAGGGTAGGGACTGCAGTGCAGCATGAAGCTGAATCTGAGTCTGCCACATGGTTCCAGATGTAGGCGATGATGCTGCAGATGGAGTCAAAGGTGGCGTTGACGCAGATTATATCAAAGAAGACAGAGAGCTGAATGTGAAAGAATGCTTTGAAGAAGCAGTAGGTGAATTTGAATATGATTTAGGTGAAGGTAAATCAGAACCAGTAGAAGCATACAACGGTCGAAGTTCCTGTGGTTTGTGAGTGAAAAAGCAAACCCTTCTCGTGCATTCGGTTTCATCCTTGCAAAGCATTGTTCTGTATTGAGCAGGATGAAGCCAGCATTCAAAAATACCATGTGAATATTCACAAGCATCCCCTTTGCTGCATGACCCCTTCCAAAACTCGGGGCAGATGTGTAATGATATTTCCTTGGATCACAGCGCCTTGCGTTTTCCCAGGATGAACAAAGGGGCACTCAGTCCATTCATGAGAATAAGCCCTTCAACAAGGCTTTACTTTGAATGTTGTTCAAAAAAAAGGCTTCACTTTGAATGTAAACATCCTAAATTCATCTGTACAGTATATTTCATTCTTTATGTCAGGTAGGGATGGATCAATGGGATAATCTTTCTTCTCAGTTCGAGGTGTACCTACATCTTGTTGCTGCTCCACCATTTGGAAACCTATTTCCTTAAGGAAATCGTCATCGTCATCATCAACATTCTCGACACCTTCTAGTATGCCTTGTAGCATCCTCTTCCTTGAACCGAATATAGTATTAGAAACCGAGATAATCAAGTCGCTGCACCGGTTACCGTTCGTGTTAGCGGAACTAACATCTGCAGATGCATCAAGCAAAAGCATGACCACCTCGACAGAAGCAGCAGAACAACTAGAAACAGCACAATGAAGAGTGGTAGCCCCATCCGAGCCGCAGGCTAGACTAACATCAACACGACCGGTTCCGAGAATGCAAGACAACACACCTTGCTTAATTTGCAACAATCTTTCTAAAAAAAAAATATTGCAACAAGTATTGGTTTAATTTTTCCTAGAAAAAAAGAGTATTGGTTTAATGTTTAAATGTTTAATATCTTTGTTTATGCACAACAATAATAGTTCTAAAAATAAATATAAACCTTGGCAGCAGAAAAAAAAAACAGAAACCGGTAAACTAGTTCCACAAACTTTCCTTCAAAAAAAAAAAAAGTTCCACAAACTTATTAGCCAAACAGCAAAAACATGTACATCTTCTAGAGTGAGAGAGAAAGCTAATACACACAAGAGTAGTGCTAGCAACACTCTCTTTTCAACACTCTCCTAAACATTCACTTCGTTATTGATTTAAATCAAGGTGGGTCTCACACATTAGAAATGGATTCCACTTAAAGTGGTGGGATATACATTAGTTTCATCCAAGCAAAAACACTAAAATCACAAACACTTTATAAAACTTTACATAACCATCTTGCTAAATTTTAATTTGGAATTCCTATTTATGTCAATTAATTCTTAATCCCTTAATCCTAATTTTAATATTGTTAATGATTTCCTAAACATTATCAATTTGGCACTACTTATACAAGATTTTTGTGTCTCAGTGGGAGGGTTAAAGAGTGAGGTTATATTGGGTGCTTTCAGGTTCGAACTAACATGTAAATATTGGTTATTTAAAAAATCAAATATATAAGTTTTTTCTTTGATTTTCATTGACTAATTTTTTCTTTTTTAACAAAGCCATTGACTAAAATTTGTTGATTGCAAAATATGGGCGAGAAATAACCGGTGCCTAAGACCTTAGATCATCCATAATGGTGGGTGCTTCACCTATTTAGCACCACATTAAATAGGCACCCCTATTGTGGAGTATAATACATGGGTGGCTGTGGAGAATGGTGGCTATAGAAGCACCATCTCTCTTCATTTTTCATGGACCACATTTAATAAATCTTAATAAAATAAATAAATTTTGTTGAAATGTAATGATATAAAATTATTTGTGGGACCTATTTAATAATTCCTTTTAAGGTGTTGGGTTGGAGAGAATTGGTGCTTATTAAGTATTACGGTAAAATGAGTGATGTGGACATATGAATTCAATTTAAGCACCAAATTTAGGGTGCTCTGTTGTGGATGGTCTTAGTAATCATTAATAAGTGAACAAGAGTAGTGTTAAGAACAACTAGACTCTTGACCCGTGCTACCGCACGGGTCCTACCGAGAAGAAGTTAAACGAATAAGTCGCAGCAATGTAAATACATATAGTTAATAGAAGTTTTATAAAAATTTAAAAATATGTTCCCTTCCACGACAACAATACCAACAAAATGAAATTGTAGAGTACATAAGAAAAAGGTTTGAACTTTAATCATCAAGATACATTACGAAAGACTTCGTGATAAACAACATTTGAGGTCGTATCAGTATTCTCTCCATCTCCATCAACGATTAGTATTTTCAAACCTTGTTTTGAAGTGACTCTTGAGATTGCAACATACAACTGACCATGCGAGAACACAGGACACGACAAATAAATTCCAACATTTTTAATTGATTGTCCTTGACTCTTGTTGATTGTCATGGCAAATGAAACAGATATTGGAAATTGTCTTCTTTAAAATTTGAAAGGAATTTTAACATCAGATGGTGAAATAGATAACCTGGGTATGAAAACTTTTCGTCAATGTTACTTCCAAATATAACCTTTCCTTCAAGTATAAATTTTTCCATTCTGGTTATGATTAACCTTGTTCCATTGCATAATCCTAACTTTAGATCAATATTTCTCAAAAGCATAATTGGAACTCCAATCTTCAATCTGATCTTGTGATGTGGGAGTCCTGAAGCATTTATTGTGTTGAGAAATTTTGAAGTGTGGACATCATCAACAATATCACAATTCCCGTTCTGTGTCAATGGACTATCATAACTGAAATATGTTTTCTCTTCACCAGGCATCAAGTCTAACATGTAATCGTTTATTTGATCCACCATTGAGTTTGTTGGAGAAAGTATTGCTTTGTCCTGAAAATATGATATATCAGTCATACTATCTAACATATTAGGATAAGTGCTATCAACAATAGATTGAACATGATTGCCTGAACTCTGTATAAGTAAATCGGGAGGAATGTGAAGTGATATATCCACGTCATTTATGAGCCCAACTTTCCCATCACCAATTGCCAAAACCCAATCAGAGAACAATATTCTTTCTTCAATATCAGCGTGCGATGCACCACTTAGTAGTCTCATATTTCTTCAATATCGTCTGGATTTTCCTTATCACGGATGAACCATATATGGGCCACACGTACAATCAACTTCAAATCCTTCTTTCCACCTGTCACGGCTAAAATGGGTGTGAAAATGTTTGCCATCTTATCAATTGAAAGAAACAGTAATGTGCTAAAAGAACAGAATAGTTGTGTTCTCACAACTAAGTCCCACTTATATAGTTAAGAGTTAAATGTGTTGTTGGCTATAGGATTTGGCCTTATAGGAAGATAACACTTGTCTGGTTTTGGTTTTGAAAAAACCAAAATAACGGGCATGGACATTAAACAACAATAGCACGCTAGTTATTTGATTTGTGGTAAGTGAAAAGGCAATACAGTTGATATCTGATAAACCTATTAAAGATTGTGGCACACTTGATAAATGATTAATTGAAAAACCTGAAGCATTTATGACTATTTAAGTAACTGTGCAATTTGTCTGCGCGCTTCAAAATTTAGTTTTGGTTTCTCAGCCATTGCACGCGCATTACTAACTTCAATATTGGACCACATAATCATCAATGCTTGCATTGCAAATTCTTTAGAATATAACAGCTGAGCAATAAATTCACAAAACACCTACACCAAATGCATTAATTGAGATGACTCTGTATATTCACTACATGTAAGAAGATATGCACAAATACAATTAGTGTGACTCTTGAAAATACATGCAAGCACGTACACCACACGCAAAATGATATTCACTACATGTAAGAAGGTCTGCACAAGTCCTTTCATGTTCTTTGATTTAAGATTACATCATAAGACAAATGGAGATAATTAAAAAAGTGACATCATAATATATAATGGAAACCGACAAATTCACAAAAAAGCTATTGATCACTATTTTGTTAAACAAAGTTACTTATTTCAAATCACATTCATAGCATTATTTTCGTGATCTATACAATATGAATTGCATGAAGGCTAGTTAAAACTAAAAGTGTCTTATTAAATAACATATATGTTTTATATCATCTTATGATGTAACATCTTCCAATTGATTTGGACTTGCTGTCTGTATTTAATATGAGAATTATAACCTTCTTATGTTTGCTTTTTCGATTGGTTTGAACATCATATATTGTATTATGTCTTGCACTCACATTTTAAGATGATATGCGTGAGTTATAAAAATTTGATGACAGTAATTTTCAAATTAAGAATTCAATTATGACTATGAATTAGCGAGTCTTATGCACTGTACTGTTAATAGTTTATGACATATCCTTGTTCATTTTTTTATGGTTGCATAAGGGCTTATAGTACAATATAATTACTGGTAAACAATCGTCCATAAATTGCGTTTATATTAATAGTCAAACGAAGAAACATTTCAATACCATAAGTTGCATTGAAATTAAAAGATAGTACATTAAACTGGAAATATAATACCATAAATTGCATTAAAATGAAAAGATAATTCAAAAACATCTAAATGATATATACGGCTGAGATTGAAGGAGTGGTTGACAGATGAGATTATCGTTAATTACGTATTAGGGAGGGAAAATGAGGAGGGATTAGGGCTAACATGCAAGTTTGGCAAGTCTAGCTTTTATAATAAAGGATCATTTTAATGCGGTTAGTTCGGTCAACCTTATCAAGAGTGATTTGCCCCCTAACCTTCGAGGGTAGCACCTGGGTGACATTGTCACTCAAGTATTTTCCAACCTTTGAAGGACTTCATTATAGTATTCAAGGCATCCACTCCAAGATTTCAAGAAGGCATCACTCTTTTTTAAGTTTATTACCTCCATCATTTACCCATTTGTCCGACCATGATGAGTTTACCTAGTAATTATCCTCACTTAGACCAAACTATTGTAAAATAGATTGATACTAGACTTTCGACCCGTGAGTCCCTATCGACTGTTATAATGATCAATAAGTTATATTTGACATGTGTCATGTATGTGTATATCGAAAAACACAAATGTGATTTTTAGATGATTGTTTCCATCATGTGAAAATTTGCACATATTAAGAAGTTTAAAATAACAAATTTGTATTTTTTTTAAACAAAATAATAAGTTTGTATTGAAACGTACATTTTATATTAAATATATAAATTTTTAATTGAAAATATATTTTTCAATTTTTTTTTTACTTTTAATTGTTTTAACATGTGCAATGTTGCACACGTTAGACAAATCCTTATTAGATATACAATATAGCGATAAAATGTGCCTTAATATGTCCTTCAACGACGTATGAATCGTACCAAATTTGTAACGTATTTGAAAACATCACTATTATTTCTCAAGTAATGATTGACTAATGTAATTTTGATGAGATTATTGCAAACTCTCTTCGAATATAGATCTGATCCAAATGGGTTAAATTTACAACTAACTTTAAGTAATCATACGAATGATTAGTGTTTCAAGTAACCATACATACGATTAGTGTAGTAATCAATAAAACTTGTAGTATTAAAAATAGCACATTAAAAATGATTTCGAAAATAGTATTTAAGAATAGCAAAAAGGATTAGTAAAACCGGGACTTAGTAGGATACACAACATCCATATGAGAAACAATGTAATAAAGAAAGAAAGAAGCAACTACATAAGGCTGATACAACAAAGATTAAACAACATACAACATTGGTATTAAATTCAG
>Ga0228710_1009250_pt1 | contig 13774 bp, 8 predicted proteins | sample MedpolnodulmetaG_FD_177995 | JGI IMG/M metagenome (GOLD analysis project Ga0228710, IMG submission 177995) | Root nodule microbial communities from Medicago polymorpha collected in Santa Monica, California, United States - pink nodules | ecosystem: Host-associated > Plants > Roots > Nodule...
GATCTTCGAAAAGTTGTCCTTTGCATTTCTTCATGTTTTCTTGCTTCTAGAGTGTCCAGGCGTGTATTTTCCTACAAAGAGTTGGCGTTAGATGTGAAAAGCATAATTGAATGATTCTTCAGTATTTTTGAGCTTTTCGCAGGATAACTTGCAAACCAAGTAATCAAAGTGCCTAAAATATACAGTCTATTTAACTCCTTTTTGACACTTATCAATTGTTACATGAAGGAACAAAGTTACACATTGAGATTGAATTATATTAAGTCTCATACAAATTCATTGAGTTTTAAGATAGTCAGCTAAATGGATATCATATTAAAAAAAAAGTGAAGATATTAAATATCTATATCTAGAGAAAATAAGTGTAGTGGAAAAGTTATTTCTGTCTTTGATTTGACTGCACGTATATTAGTGCAATGGAAGCACATATTATTGTAAATATGAAGTTTACATATTATTAGTGCAATAGAAGCACATATTATTGTAAACCAGAAGTTTACAAATCGTTGGCAAGGGTTGGGTTATCCCGGATCTATTATGTTGCAGAAACTAATTTGTGAGATTATTGGGTCAACAATTTGACTAAGAGTTTATTTTCTGAATTTTTCAGAAAGCATTTGATAAGTATCATTCTTTAATTGAAATTAACAGTGAACATCTGATAGCATATGCTCATAAAAATGGACTTGAAGATCCATTCTTTAGACGTCTAAAGTTAATTGTATAATTGATACTTATCATATCATACCTTATAAACTCTAGTTTGCTTATGAGATCATGTCTTATAAACTCTATTTGGATGTGTTGTGTATATCACAATTAATCCAATATAATGCACTAAGATAAATATTGAAAGAATACTGGAAAAATATATTTGATATGAATCTCCATCTATCATTAATTATGCTGAGTCAACTTATTTACAACCCAGTAGGCTAATTATCAATTAATTGATTAATATTTCCAATATTAAGGGGAGAGATAATAAGCAGTTGAAAATGTAAACCTGAAGTTCAAATAAATTATATGAAAGAAAATATTATTGTCTCGTCTTGATCCTCAATATATAACTCGTTTGCAAAGGTAAATAAATCAAATATCAACTGCTAATGCTCCAAACGAAATAGATTTTCATGTCGGATAATCTAATATTGCAAATGAGTCTCAATCATGCCTGAAGCATGATAGATCAATCGGTTCCAAATATTAAAATCCTTGAATAAGAAGGAGCTTAAAGGAAAGATAACCTAAACAAGGATACAAAAACTCTAAAAGAGTTTTATGACATAATTGATTTTTTCAGTTCCAGAAGAACTGATCAGGTACCTGAAACTTATGAAATATTAATAAATTATATCATGAATGAAAGATCTCAATGAAATGAGATGGAACCAAAGTAAAGTCAACGTCGACGTGTTTTTGGATATAATATAGCGCTATATGTGATAAGTAATAATGAGGATCATGAATTCAGGTCTATTAAAGATTATAGAAAAAGAAAATATCTGCAGATGGAAAGAGACAATTCCAGTGAAATCAAACTCACTTTGTAAAGCTGAATTTTTTGGACCTGTAATCCACACACTCGAAGATGTGAAGTTAATTAGATATGTATGATTTTTCGCACGAAATGACAATTAGAATGGTAAAATACATATATATAGAGTTTGATATGTTCACCTGAAGTGAATTGGTAAAACTGTCTATCATTTATTTTTAAGATTCATATTCTTTTGACACATATTCACCTGAAGTGAATTCAAGAACTTTTTCATACATGATTGAGTTCAGTAGCACATGAAAGACTCAAATTATATAAAAGATGTGCTACAATATATTTGTATGGCTCACTTGATAGTGATGATTATATTAAAAGCCCTGAAGGTTTTCATTTGCGTAAGACATACTATCAAAGTTATTGAAAAGATGACATCATTTTTCAATTTTAAGGATATGGAAATGAATTTCTTATAATCAATTTTATGATAATCGTATAAATATTATTAGAACTCCTGATGAGATTTTAAAATTTGTTATATAAAGGTTGATATGAACAAATCTAGTTGATTATGTAATATAATGATTGTGATGTCACTTGATGTGAGTAAAGATCACGTCGTCAAGAAAATTATGAACAATTTGAATTGGTCAGATATTGCAGCAAAGTCAAGCATATAATTTGTATCTTAAAGAAACAACAGTATCATCTGATGGTTTGAAAATGTTAGCAAGTGGAGAATGCTCTTTATTAAAGATTATGATTTTATACATACAAGAAACTTGCGGTATTCTAATTTTAAAAGGAGGTTCTTTCAAACAACTCAATATGAAGATATCTCAAGAGCCGCTAATTTGGAGAAGAGTATGAACATAAATCATATCTTTCTACACAGTCACCGCCAAGATTTGAGTATCTATTATAAAAGATTATTTAAACTTCTTCGTTGTCTTTATAATGGGGAGACAAAAATGTGTTCTGCACTCTTTTCCCTTAACCATGGTTTTATCCCACTAGGTTTTCCTGGTAAGGTTTTTAACGAGGCAGATTATGACACAAAAGGATGTTGTACTCTTTTTCCTTCACTAAGATTTTCTCATTGGGTTTTTTCTTAGTAAGGTTTTAATGAGGCATATCCTTGATAGACATTCCAGAGGGAGTGTTATGAATATACCTATTAGTGGATGTCCATCCCTTAACCTTCCATATGATTGTAACTCCCATATGATTGTAACTTCCACTATAGGATGTTCATCCCTTAACCTTCCATATGATTGTAACTCCCACTAGTGAGTGGATTGTAATGTGATCTTCCATTTACCTACATGTGTCCTATAAATAGGACCTATATTGCAATATAATGACACACTTGTGAAGTAATACAATATACTCTCTTGTTCTCCCTTTATCCTTTTCTCTCTACTTTTCTATGTTGTACAATATCTTGCAATGCTTTGTATATAATTTCATAACAGGACAAACAAAGTGAGTTTTTTTTTGCTTACATTTTAGGATGGAAGAAGTAATTTGTAAAAAACAAAAAATAACACATATATCTACGATTCTTCAAAAAAAAAAAACTCATATATCTGCCGAAAACTTAGAGCAGTTAAATTTTTTTTATTTTTTTATATTCTCTCCATTACTAATTATAAGCAAAATTGACTTTTTAGGTTCATTCAATTAATAATGTATGTGGTCCATATTATGAACCACATACATAATTAATTGAATGAACTTAAAAAATAAACTTTACTTATAATTAGAAACGGATGAAGTATATATATAAAATGGGTCATGTTAACTTATGTCCTAAGGACACATGTTAAGCAACCCAAAAAGAGCAACCTTGCTTTGAAAAACATAATATATTAACTTTTAAGAAGTTGAATGCACGACTTTTCATACGTATACATCACTTATTCAATGAACCTAAAAATTAGATTTTTGCTTATAATAATAACGAGAGAAAGCATTTCTTTAATAAGTTCCTTGCCATTGAGGGCACAAGTTAGCATTTGACGTATAAAAATGGAGTAATGTTTTAAACTCACTTGTGCATGCCGAGAATCCATGTGGTTGCCATTAAATGTTTTTTCATTGGGTCCCAAATGAAAATCATAGTCAACCTTGAGTAGGGTAATGTAATTATTATACTAACATTGAACATCCAATCCAACTAATTAATTACCTTGGACTGAAGATGACGAAATAGCCATACATTGAACAACCAATCCAACTAATTAATTACCTTGGACAATAACTTAAGAAAATGACGAAATAGTCATTCATATTAGTGATTTTATGGGATTAAGGAAGGGTAACGAAGACAATTAGGTAGTAATCAACTTTCTTATATCGAAAACATCAAGCTCAAAAGTCAAAGGTACCAAGTGGAAGATTTAAACCACTGCCAGCCACCAATGTCATTAAACGTTAGTAGTATTAATAATAGCGCAGGAAAATCAATTTGTAAACCAATATATTTACTGATCAGTCCTTGCCTTGTCTAACATCCACACACTACGAAAAAAATGGTCAGTCTATTAACCAATCTCTTTCTTTTCTGGTTCTCAATGCATTGTTTCGTGGCATACTTAGCTCATGCCAATACCAAAAACATCTCCACAGATCAATCTGCTCTTCTCGCATTCAAATCCCTCGTTACTTCAGACCCCTATGATATGTTGGCTAATAACTGGTCAATCTCCTCTTCTGTATGCAGTTGGGTTGGTGTCACTTGTGATGAGAGACATAATAGAGTCCACAGTTTGATTCTCCGAAACATGGGTCTTAGTGGTACAATTTCCTCAAAGTTGGGGAATCTGTCTTTTCTTGTTATACTTGACATCTCCCGCAATAACTTTGGTGGTCAGTTTCCCAAAGAAATATGTCGGTTGCGCCGATTAAAGTCTCTTGATTTAAACTATAACTGATTTGTTGGAGGAATTCCTGAAGCGTTGGGGGACTTATCACCACGACTTCAATATTTGAGTCTTGGTGCAAACAATTTTAGTGGTTTTATCCCCCAATCTATTGGTTATCTTCGTGAGTTGATATTTTTTGAAATTGGTCAGAACAAGATGCATGGACCTATACCTCAAACAATTTCAAACTTGTCTTCCCTTGAATATATTGGTTTATCTTCTAACTACTTTTCAGGTACTCCTAGCCTAATATTATTATGTGTCATATTTGAGATACACCAACCGATCACTGTTATAAGAAAAAAATCTATATTTTAGATTTATTTAATAAATGATGTATTGGTTTACATTATAAACCACGTGCATCATTTATTAAATTAATCTAAAATAATTTTTTTTACTTATAATAATAACCGGAGGGTGTACTTCGTTGTTTCCAACTATTTGTGATTCTAGAATCTCAATATATGATTTATTATTCCTTCAATGCAACAATAATTGTTACACATTTGACCATATTTCGCACATTAATAAAGATGATAAATAACGAGTGCCCCATGGGTACTCTTATTAAATATGATTTTTTTAATGTTTTTGGCGCTTAAATATTCATATTTAATTTATTTTGTTAAAAAATTCTAATTATTTTTGCTAGAGATTGTCATAATATTCTTCACATTTATGGAAATTTCATTAAAAAATAGACTTAATTGCAGTTTTGGCCCCCTAAGATTGATACTTCGTGGGTCAAAACTGCAATTAAGCTTAATAAATAAAGTGTTTTGGGTGCCACGTATGCATTAACCTAGTCAAAATTGGTTCTGGGGGCCAAGCAGTGCAAAATGGAGTAAACTTAGGAGGTTGATTTGTTATTGTTTTTATATGGATTCAAAGTCGCAAGATTGTGATACTTAGGGAGTCAAAAGCCTAAAAGATATGAATGCTAGACATGAGTTGACTAAAAAATGGAGACAAAAAATAGTGATAAATTTTTTTGAGGGACTAAAAGTCTAACAAATTTTTTAGATGGACTACAACGAAAAGTTGATATATTTATAAGGGTAAAAAACATATTTAACATTATTATTAATTAGAGGGTACAATTAGAAAAATAAATTAGTTTGCATTTTTTTTTGGGTGATGTATGAGGTTTTAATCCTGAACCTTACATATTTTATAAAATTACAATTCATCAATGACTTAAATTAAAAAAATTAGAAAAAAAAATAACAAACAGTAAATAATATAATAAAAAATAAATATTAACGAAGGGAGTATTTATTTTAATCAAATGTTTGAACTATCCTAATTAAGTCTTTATATTTATTGTTTCATTGTTCAATTAAAGGAGAAATTTCAAAATGGATATCGGGTGATCTTACACGGCTGCAATTCTTGTACCTTCACAATAACCAGTTTTCAGGAAGCAAATCATCCATATTCAAATTCAACAACTCAATATTGCAAAATTTGTATCTTAGGGATAATAATTTGTCCGGCAATCTTCCGTCAAATATTTGTCACGGGCTTCCAAATCTTAGAATTTTTGATCTTAGTCATAATGATCTTTCTGGTGACATACCGACTATTTGGCATCAATGTGAAGAGTTGGTGGGATTAGATCTTTCATTCAATAGTTTCAACAAAGGACCCATACCAGGAGGCATCATGAACATGTCCAAACTTCAAAATTTATCTCTTGTTGACAACAATTTGGAGGGTAAGATATTTCCATTGACAACATTGACATTTTATTATACTGCATTTATTTCTCTATAATGTATAAGATGATAGAAGATAGAAGAATTGACAGGAGTTAAACCAAATATATATTTTCGTCAGTTATATATAAAGAAAGGGTCATGCTAACCGGTGCTCCCGGACACTGGTTAAGCATACAAAAAAAGGAATTTATTACCATAAAATGAAACTTTGTTGACTTATTTATGGATTAATTACACAGTTTTCAATGCAATAATTACTATATAATTTTCCTTTTTAGTATCCTTAACCAGTGCCCCGGGGGCACCGGTTAGCATTTCCCATAAAGAAATTAGAAGATTTTGAATTGACCTTTTCATTATCTCAATTATACATTTAAACTATTTTTCTATAACAATAATTGTTTTTTATGAAGGACTATAGCAATAATTGTCGTTGGTGTCATTAAAAAGATAGAATTTTAGATTATATTTTTTTGTTATATTGTTGATGTCATTCAAATAGATAAACATGATTAGTTTGATTCTATAAAAAAATATTGTTTATAATTTCAAACGTTAACGTAATAAAAAGAGCAGAAAGACGGATACATTTTTCGCTAATAATAATAATAATAATAATAATAATAATAATAATAATAAAAATAAATAAAAAATCATTTTTTTAACTGCAAAATACTATTAATACCAATACCCAAAGCACAAGATGTACCTCCTAGATATCGAATAAGGAGTATAAGACAACGCTGACACAGGTATATACAACCACACCTCACTCAAGAGTGAAACAGAAAGTAACAAAATAAAAGCTACAAAAACAGTAAGCTATAAACCTGCTAACCAAGCCACAAACTTACTGATATAAAACCAGAGAACACCAAAACAACGACCCACCAAACAACACATAGAGCAGCAGGACCAGAACACTATACGAGTATAGACTTACAAAAACAGATCGAAGGGAGAAACACACATCCAAGATCGAATCAGACTAAACCTTCTATGAGCCCAATACTAAGCAAGACTACAAACCCAGAAATTCTAGTCCGAGGATTGGTTTTGCTATCCAAAAAGGTCTAGCGGCGCAGCTTGTTGCCCGCTTGCTATTCAAGTGTAAATAATGGTTTATATATATAAAAAATTTATGTCTTGTACTAACTAATAAATATTAAATGTGATATTAATGTTACACACGTGCAGGTAAAATTCCATTGCTTAACAACATGACTTCTTTGAGGGCTATCATATTTAATGATAACAATTTAAATGGAAGTCTACCAAATGATTTTTTCAATCAGCTTCCTCAACTTGAAGTTTTTTCTTTAGACAACAATCGTTTTGAAGGAAGCATTCCATGATCAATTGGTAACTCCACATCGTTGAGAGCCTTAGGCTTAGGTTCAAACTTTTTCACAGGTATGCTCCATTTTTTATCTCGATACATTTACCTGAAATAAGATGCATATTTACATTTAAAAGCATTTATTTACTTTTAATGAATTTTATCTTTTTCTCTTAGAATGATATGCTCTTAATCTTGATAAAAAATTATCTTAATTGAAAATACTCTTTAATATGAAAAGCATTCTGTAAAAAATTAACCCTTAAAAGAATAGAATTAAAAATTCAAAATAAATTATGTCCAAAATAATGGAAGTCTACCCTGATCTCACTGCTATGGTCCGAGAAAAACATTTTCATATGCTTACTTGGACCACCAATATATTCCTAAGGACTTAAGAAACCTTCAAAAGGGAATATAGACCCTCCCAGAAGGGCTTTAAGGCCCAAGGCGCGCCCCTCCCAGGGTGCCGCCTTAATCTAGCTTCTAGAAGCCTCTAGAGCTCGGCCTAAATACATAAATATCCCTATTATTTACTGCTTAGGTAATCATAAATCAGGCCCATAGAGGGCTATAAATACAACCCTTGATAGCCTTATGAAGGCATGACCAATACAATACAAACCCTATTGTAGTTTTGCAAGTACATTACCTTAGGTAAGGGTTTGGGGCAATTGTTTTGGGCTGGGCCCGCCCAACAACAGACCATGTCATCCGTAATTCACCAGTCTAAGAATGTATTTTTTTAAAGATAGTTTAAGAATGTATGATAGTGAATTTGGAGTCGCTTTCGAGTATGCTAGTTAAATTTGTATGTTTTCCGAAGTTTTCATGTTATAAAACATTGATTTTTAGAAGATATTTGGAGTCTACAATGTGAAATTTAAGTGTGTCAAAGTCTTAAAAGAGACAATCTACACATTCATTTTTTGTGCATGAATATAACGCAAATATGTTGTAGAAAAAAAAAGGAGCAATTAGTGCATGAAATATGTTAAGGAATTTTTTTTGAAAGTAAGATTAAGGACCAATAGAGTAATTTTAGCTATTTGTTTCCTTTTATGAAACTTAATATTCTTAAGAATGACCACTAGTCTACCATGAATATCCATTTTCAGGTTCGATACCCGAGGAGATTGTCTATCTTGATAAACTTGAGCTTCTAATATTGTCTGTTAATAACTTAACTGGAACTATTCATTCCAAAATCTTCAACATGTCATCGTTGACACATTTGGAGGTTGAACGAAATAGTCTCTCAGGCACAATCCCATCAAATACGGGATTCCTTCCTAACCTGCAAAAATTACACTTGAATCATAACAAATTTGTTGGAAATATTCCAAGTAGTATTTTCAACTCTTCTAATCTCGTTCAATTTGAAGCGGTTGACAATGAATTTAGTGGAACTCTACCCAATAATGCTTTTTGAAATTTAAGGTTCCTCGATTCGTTTATCATAAGTTTCAACAATTTGACAATCGATGATCCTCTTCAATTCTTTACTTCCTTGACAAATTGTAGATATTTGAAAATTCTAGACCTATCAAGAAATCCTATATCATCAAATCTTCCTAAGTCAATTGGAAACATAACTTCAACTTATTTTGACATGGATTTAAGTGGAATTGATGGTAGTATTCCCCTAGAAGTTGGAAACATGAGCAACTTGCTACAACTTTCTCTACCTGGGAATAATATAAATGGACCAATACCGGTTACATTAAAAGGATTACAAAAACTTTAGTATTTGGATCTTAGCAACAATGGACTACAAGGATCATTTATTGAAGAGCTTTGTGGAATTGAGAGGTTGAGTGAGTTATATCTACAAAATAATAAGCTATCTGGTGTTTTGTCACCATGTTTGGGAAATATGACTTTTCTTAGAAATTTGAACATAGGATCTAACAATTTTAACTCTAGGATTCCTTCGTCTCTTTGGAGTCTCACATATATCTTAAAGTTAAATTTGTCGTCTAATGGTTTCAGTGGTAATCTTCCACCTGAGATTGCAAATTTGAGAGCAATTACATTATTAGATCTATCTAGAAATCATATTTCAAGCATCATTCCTGAAACCATCAGTTCCTTAAAATTTTTACAGAATCTCTCCTTAGCCGATAACAAACTGTATGGATCAATTCCCACATCACTTGATGAAATGGTAAGCTTGATCTCCTTGGACTTGTCTCGAAATATGCTAACTGGTGTTATTCCAAAATCCTTAGAATCACTTTTGTACCTTCACAACATCAACTTCTCATACAATAGATTACAAGGAGAGATTCCTTATGGTGGATCTTTCCAAAATTTGACAGCTCATTCTTTTATGCATAATTTTGCACTTTGCGGAAATCCTCGCCTCCAAGTACCACCTTGTGGTAAACAAGATAAGAAAATGTCAATGACAATGAAGATAATACTCAAATTCATACTTCCCATAGTTGTGTCAGCCATTTTGGTTGTTGCATGCATCATATGTTTTAAACTCAGAAGAAAAAATGTTGAAAATACTTTTGAAAGGGGTTTATCAACATTAGGAGCTCCAAGAAGAATATCATATTATGAACTTGTGGAAGCAACAAATGGATTCGATGAGAGCAAATTACTTGGAAGGGGGAGCTTTGGTTCTGTGTATCAGGGGAAGCTTCCTAATGGTGAGATGATTGCAGTTAAAGTAATTGATTTACAATCTGAGGCAAAATCAAAGAGTTTTGATGTAGAATGCAATGCAATGAGAAATCTACGACATCGAAGTCTTGATTTCAAATCATTGGTGATGGAGTTCATGTCAAATGGAAGTGTAGACAAATGGTTATATACAAATAATTGCTGTTTAAATTTCTTGCAAAGGTTAAATATAATGATAGATGTTGCATCCGCATTGGAGTATCTCCATCACGGTTCTTCAATACCTGTGGTTCATTGCGATCTAAAGCCTTCTAATGTCTTGTTGGATGAAAATATGGTTGCACATGTTAGTGATTTCGGTATTGCCAAGCTCATGGATGAAGGACATTCTAAAACTCATACACAAACTTTGGCAACTATTGGATACCTTGCACCAGGTAATTTCTTCTCTTATACTTCTTAACATTTTCTTCTTTATGATTTCGGTCCCAACCAATCTATTTGATTTTGTTAGCAAAAGACATCTACAACACACATATGCAATCAACATGTTATGTCAGTAATTATTGTGTACATAGTATGGATCTAAGCCTTGTTTTTTAGAATATTTGATAACTATTAATAACTAGTATTTAAATGCAGAGTATGGATCTAAAGGAATTGTTTCTGTCAAAGGAGATGTGTACAGCTATAGGATTATGCTAATGGAAATCTTCACCAGAAGAAAGCCAACAGATGATATGTTTGTTGCAGAACTAAGTTTGAAAACATGGATCAATGGATCATTACCTAATTCAATTATGCAGGTCTTGGATTCAAATTTAGTCCAACAAATTGGGGAAGAAACTGATGATATATTGACTCATATGTCATCTATTTTTGGTTTAGCTTTGAATTGTTGTGAATATTCACCTGAAGCAAGAATTAATATGACAGATGTTATTGCGTCGCTAATAAAAATCAAGACTTCGGTTTTTAGGGCAAACATGGTGTAGTTATTTTCATTTGTACGCTGTTGGGTTAATACATTGGAATGTATTTTTAAGAATTTCCTTTTTCTTTTCTAACGTTTAGGATTGATGTGTTGCTACTTTCTGGTTTGTCTTTTCAGTTTTCTTGATTGTTGTATGAGATTGAAGTACACTGTATTCTTAATATATTTCCATTTGCTTTTATAGGAATCGACTAACATGTAAATCGTGTGTGCTTCCCATTTATGTTGTATCTCCTCAATTTATTTCCTCTGTTTCAATTTAATTTGGAGTTAATTAATTGTGGATTCTTTTGAGGAGAGTATTGAGGGTCTTGACTCCTTGTGTGAGTGTGGGAAGAAAAAGTCTTCTGTTACTGACCATGCTAATCATTTTTTGGATGAATATTTCTGGCTCAATGTTTGGTCTACTTATATTATAGTGCCTTTTTCTTACATTATGCAGTTTTTTTTACTTACTTTCTTTCTTCTCATCTTACAGTTTCTCTTATATTATTTTTGCCGAGTGACAAGCAAGGAGAAGTTGAATTGAGTTTCTTCAATTTGTTATGGATCATAGAAGTGTATGAGAAGTTGAATTGGGTCTTTAAATTTTATGATAATTAAGACTGCATTTTCTAGAACGAGCTTCCATTGAGCATTTATTAGTAAAAACAAACTTTTAGCTTAATTTTAGTAGCTTCAGATGAAACATAAAAATAGAGGAACTGCTGTATCAAACTGATGGAAACTGATCGCTCTCTATCTTGGTATGTATAATGCATGTTAAACTTTTTTGTGATTAAAATGTATACTCAGCAATTTTTACGTTAGTTTTTGGACCCAAAATAGAAAAATAAAATAAAAATTCATGATATGGTATTACTATTGACGGTTGGCCACTACCAATGAGAGTTCCTAAAGCCCAAAGAGGATACAAGTTAAGAAGAGCCTTGTGTTAGATAATAGAATATTACTATTTTTTTAGGAAAGATAATAGAATATTACTCTTCTATGCTTCATTTTTGCTCATTCCCATCCCGACTTTCTAGCATTAACCTCAACGACAGTTAATTTCTGCTTGGTATCCAGTGTAAGTTAACTTGCGTTGGTACTTGCGGTAGTTAACATCCGCCTGGTACCCAACGTGTGTTAACTTGCGTGTACCAGTGGCAGTTAGCTGCTGCTACATCCTTTTAGAGTAGAAACAATCACTCATTTTTCCCATTTCACAAAACTCAATATCTGAAACTCTTTCAAATCATCCAACACCATATTCCTTCAAGGAGAAGATAGAGTTAGTTACACATGGTAACTAAACACAAATTACAAAAAAAATTAAAAAATACCCAAGACAAACAAGGAGAAGATAGAGAAACTCCTCCTGAAGCTCCTAGAATCGTCTTCCTCTTGAACTGCTCCAGTTCTGACCGAGAAATTATGAATGAGGAAGACAATATTTATAGGGAAAGTTTCCACCTTAACTTGGGCTAACATCGCGGGCTTAAGGGGCAAAAACGTCACAAAATTGCTACTTTTTCAGCAAGGCAGCATGCTCGAGGGGCACATAGCATCCCTGAGGCACATGTGCCTCACATCTGAATCGCCTCCATGCGCCAGGAGCACCATTCCATGCGTCAGGCGCATGTGCCTGGTTGCTCCCTGCTCCGGGCGCATGTGCTTGGTTGCTCCATGCTCGAGGCACTCGGTTTCATCCCCGGGGTGCATGGGCCTGCCTTTCGGGTGCTGAAACGCCTTTTTTTCGCATTTTTAGGTGTTTGTTTCTATGTAAGTTGTCTTGAAACTTGGGAACATAATTTCTTCCATTGAGGTAAAGCAGCAACAATAAGTCCTTTGACTTTGTGATGTTTCTTGTAAAGTGTTTTCTGAGCAACAATGTGTTTCTTTCTATCAACAACTACACCTTCTTCGTCTAGTGTAAGATCAACACCATTTTCAATGATGTCCTGAAGTTCTTCAGCTATACCAATGATGTGACTGTACATTTTACTTTTCCACCAAGAAAATGTTTTAGGATCACCATTAAACATAAGTGGGTTGTAAGAGCCAGATTGCTTATCATCTGTACCATAGTCATATGATACATTTCTGGAATCTCTAGAATCAGCAGCTTCATCACCACTAGTAGACATGTTTTTCTCAGGATCTTTTCTATTACACTGTTAAGTGCTAGGAATAGAACAACAAAACCAGACACTCTGATACCAACTAAATGTGAGAAAAACACAAGAAGGGAGGGTTGAATTGTGTTAGTTTTTTTATTGTTTTAAACTAAGTCCAAAGTCCAGCTTCTGATAGAGTTCAGAACCTGAAGCAATATTCAGAGTTAAATTCGGCAGATATAAAAGAGATAGAGAGAGAAGAAAGAGACACAAGCAATGATCTGGGTTCCTTCCATAATCCAGAAGTAGTATGGTCCCCTTGTCACTAACAAGAGATTTTTTCACTATAATCACACAAGATTACAATTTCTTAAGAACACAAGCAAGAGACTTTCTATGCTCAAGCACACAAGCAAGAGACTTTCTATGCTCAAGCACACAAGCAAGAGACTTTCTATGCTCAAGCACACAAGCAAGAGACTTATAATAAACAAATATTACAAAGAAATAGTTGTTTGGTTGAACACTTGATATACAACTAGAGGTATATATATATATA
>Ga0228710_1009251_pt1 | contig 13769 bp, 7 predicted proteins | sample MedpolnodulmetaG_FD_177995 | JGI IMG/M metagenome (GOLD analysis project Ga0228710, IMG submission 177995) | Root nodule microbial communities from Medicago polymorpha collected in Santa Monica, California, United States - pink nodules | ecosystem: Host-associated > Plants > Roots > Nodule...
AAAAAAAATTTTTTAAAAAAAAAAAAAATAAAAAAAAAAGATAAAAAAAAAAAAAAACAAAAAAAAAAAAAAAAAAACTTTAAAAAAACAAAAAAAAAAAAAAAAGAAAGTAGATTTGCCACTCTCCTACTTTGACTTTACGAGTCCAACTTCTCCTACTTGCACTATCCTTTGTCACGTTGAGGATCTCATCAACCAAAAGTTGTTGTGGTAGGGGTGGCCTCAAGTGGGGGATTAAGGCATGTGATCTACTGTACTGATGATATATACTTTGAAGCAAGTGCTCTATTTTAACTTGTCTAAGTACGTACCTGTTTTGGAAAATACCTTTAATTCCTTAAAATTGTATATTTTTTTGGAAATACTAACTTGTGTCCTTAAGGCACAAGTTAATGAGTCAAGAGTAAAAAAAATTGTTGTAATTAATGCATTTGAATTTAATTTTTTTAGTTTTAATTAATTGAATGTACAAAATTTTAGAAAAAATTTCTATTTTTGGTTGTTTAACATGTGTCATAAAGGCACAAGTTAGCACGACCCTATTTTTTTTATTGACGAAATGACAATAATTATTACAAACTCATACATAAATAGAGGAGTTAAGGATTGGACTCAGGTCACGATATTCGAAGTAATTAAAAATGTCGATATTCTACCGAATCACAAATCTATTTCAAAGTAATTTACTACATGTTTGGATTCAATTTAATAAGAGATATAATTAATTTTAGAATCACAAAGTTGATTTTGATAGATTTTTGAGTTACGTACAAAAATAAATTTCAACCCCAAAATAAATTCTAGATTATTAAAAAAACAATTTTATGTGAAGTTATAATGTAGACCATCTAATAAAAACAAACACAATTGTAGTCTCTTATTTATTGTTAAACTTACTTGCATGAGTGTTTTAATATATTAATCAAAATCAATTTTACAAAACTTTTTGTTTAAAAATTAATTTGATCACTTAAAATCAATGTGAATAATCTTTGAAAGTAGAGACCCCGGTCATGCATGAAATATTACTTGTTAAGAGCAGTGATAGATTTAATCTCTGATCGACGCGTATGGAAAATCACTTATAACCAGAGGTAGCCCCTTAAGTGGATCTCCATAACTTGAAGGGTAGTTTTGACTTTTGAATGGGATACCATTGGCAACCAAAAAGTAGAGACCATTTGGGGTAATATTCAAACATTTTTATTTAACTATTAACTATATATGGTTGGTTGGTTTTATTTGTTGGGCATGGGCCTTCTTTTTTAGCTGCCATTCTATAACTACCGCAACTAAAAGTCCTTTCTATTTTAAACTTTTTTTAAGTTGACTGTTAAATATCAACAAGACTCACCTCAACAACTTTACTATTCAGATATTTTTGTCAATATATAAGGACCAACGATGTCACCAAAGAACTCAAACCATCTTCACATAACATGTTAGTTGAAGTGTACTCCTCTTTGTAATGTTTCTTGCTCAAATGAGTATTCCAATCACAGTTGCAGATCATTGTTTTCTGCTGGCTGAGATGCTCATTTGAGCAAGCAGTGTTACAAAGTGGGAAGTTGTTTTGTGGCCATTTGAGTGTTCCAATCACTCCATTATCTTATAAGTTCCCATACTTACTTTATACCTTTCTTTATGCCATGCTTTCAAACCAATTGGTTTAGGAAAGCTGTCAACTATTTTGTTATCAAGTAAAGAAGTATTGTTCTATTTCATCATAATTATTTTGTGAACCAATGTATTCATGAAGGTAACTACATAGACTAATCATTTGAGGTAATTGAGATCTATTTAAAAGGGTTATCTCTCATAATATGTTTTTTCATACACACCTCATTCTCCTAACATAATTTTGTCTTGTTAATAAAATTTGATATTGTTTGATCATTAAATCAGAAACCTTGGTAACCTATAGTACTAATATAGACTTTTAAATGGCGTAATTTCAAAATTTGTCTTATGTCTTGGATCAGCTCTGAGTAAATATTCATTAACAATTGATTATTCAAAATCTTTTAACATTACTACATTTACAAAATAGTAGCTAAAAAGACGAAAAATAAAAAATAGGCCGTAGTTTGGAATACGTCCACTTGGGTACACGGTGGTGATGACTCTAGCTTGACGAAATGCACAATCATAAACAATAATCTTTTCATTGTTTAGTCATCATATGCATCCTTGGCATAACCAGCATGAGATCTGATGACATTAAGTTTAAGAAAAATTGTTCCATAGGTCTCTCATGTTTGCTCAAAAGCCCTTTAATTTATCAGAACGTGTATATCTCAATAGGTTTGTGTCATCGGGGGTTGAGCACAATCTCCTAGGACAAACCTACTGCGAGATATGTTCCGATCGGCTTTATTTCCATCGGAAGCGACTAACCTTATGTGTATGGCCCACCAACTTTAATTAATTGACCCAACATTCAAGCCCAATAAAGAATATCTTTTCTTTTGAAAGGCATTTATGTCATCCCATCATTTTTGTTGCACTCATCAATTTCTTGGATGATGAAAATGACTACAGTAATGGCTTGCCAGGCTCAATAACTGTGATCCAAATTGTCCACTGTCAGGAAGTTCTACATTTGCCACTTTCAATTAATTCAAATCCATCTTACCTTTGACCTGATCAATCAAATTGCATAATTACGACCGATGCGAGATTTGAGGTCAATTTCACCCACTCCTCGCATTTCTGAAAATCATACAATTTCCAAAATATAAATCTGGACGGCACAAACACTCTTGATTTGTCGGAAAGTACACATTCAAACGAAACAAAAACTATATTTTCTTCGAATGTGCACAATCCGAAATGATTTGTCACATATATTTTCGGCCTGCTAGAAATGAACAATGAGCTAACAAAATTTAAGACCACCAACCAATCAAGAAGCTTAAGGCTGTCATGAATGACAATATTTCTTTAGAATGACTGTTAGCACCAGCTACATTTTTTCTCACTATTGGGACATCATAGACAAGAGTCATATTGGGTCGGAACAAACCAAAATTCCTTTCACATATTGGACCCGGCTTTAGATTTTCATCAAACAAAGCAAAAATATATGTCTCAAAAGTCCGGTTTGGCATGAGAGGTGTTCCAACCCCAGAAGTAACATGTCTTATAAGATTCCCATTATAGTCAGAAGCACTGTTCGGATCCACACCAATTTGGGCCGAGTCGCCTATCGAAGGCCAGCCCGTTTCGCCAATAACAATCTCAACATCCTCAAAGCCCAAAACTTTCATAGCTGAATAAACAGCATCAAGTTGTGCATCAAACATATTAGTGTAATGTAATTTAGTATTATCATCCAAAACCCCTGAATTTGCACGGAAAAGTGCGTAATCTAGGTTGCTTGAAGTGCAAGCAAAAAAAGGATAAGGGTTAACCATGAAAGGTGAATTTGTATCTTTAAGAAACCTAAGCATTGGTTTGATTATATGTATATCATATCCTTCTCTAAACCTACCACTAGATGGTGGACTTGAATTAGATAAAATACCTAAAGAATGAGGTGTGGACACTTTTATAAGGTTGTCTAATGAGGTTGTTAAAAGGGCAGTGTGTAAAGTTTGCATGGCAAGGACAAGGTTGGTAATAAAAAACTTGTTAGCTGTTGACAAGACTTCATTGCCTACTAGGATTCTTATGATGTTGGTTGAAGGAATGAAGGGTTGGACATTGGTTTTGATCCATTGTTGAGCTAAGGTTAAATTGGTTATGTTGGGTATTTGGTCATTAGGTATTGTTATGGTTATCTTTATTCCTGTATTTGCAAATGCTTGTAAGATTTCTTGGTTGGCATCAAAGATTCTGACCTTGTTAATTATGGTGGAGTGTAAGAGAAATTTTGCAACTTGAGATGGTGGTGGAAGGTTGTTTGCTATTGTGCCATAATTAACACCAATTCCTTGAACTTCTGTAAGAGATTGCAAAAGGAAAACTTCAATCATGTGATTTAGTTATTTACACTAATATGTAATGACATTTTTTATACTAGAATGAAATTATAAATTAAGTTAGTCCTTAATATTAATGTTTCAAAAATGTGGTATCCAAAATTAACAAAATACTAAAATGATTCGTGAAAAAGAAAATTCTTGTTGATTGACCAAAAAGGACTAATGTAATTGAATTATAACAATCAAATGGGTAGCTAGGCTCACCTTGGAATATAGTTAAAGCAAGAAGCACTAAAATCGCATTTTGTATTGAAGCAAAGCATATATCAACCATTTTCTCCATGGATGTGATGTTGATAAAAAGGAGTGGATGTTGGTGATTGTGAATTGAAGGAAATTGTGTCCATGAAGAAATATCCTTGAGATATGCTTTGCTTTGTGAGATAAGATATCATTTTTTGTATTTGCTTGCTTAAGTTGGTCACATGAATTATTTTATTATAATTACATACCTTCTTTTCCTTTGAATCTCCTTTCTTTTATTTTTAAAATCTTATTAAAAGTATTCATCATTTTTAAATATAAAAAAATTCTGCCTTATATTGATCAAAATTAATTGTTATGAAGGACATTTTTTTAACTAATTAAGGTACAGTTAACATCTAAAACGATATAATAAAATTGATTTTTTTTTCTTCAACCAAACTCTTGTATTAATAGATAGATAATACTAACTGATTTCCATTTTTTGGTGACTTATATGACTCATGACTGAAACAAAAGTAAAAAGGGAAAAATGTTACTTTTAGCTTTGGCAAATGGGAATAATCTTTCCTTCCTGTGATGGAGAAGGTTTGTCACATCATGGAAAGGCACTCCATCAAGCAATCTTTGTCTCCTAACAAACATAAATAAGTAAATAAAGCGATGTGAAGAAAGCTTGTTCTATACTTGTGTCTAAGGTTTTAAATAACGGTCGCGGTTTCGATCGCGGTCGCGTTAAGGTTGTCGCGATTTCGGCTGTTATGGATGTTGCGTTACAGATTGCGGTCGCCGCAGTGTGAATTAATCACAACAATGCATAAATATTTTTAAATCATTTATTCTATCATATAATGTATAATAACTTAGATTGAATTATTATTTTATATACTTTAAGATGGTTAAAATAAATATAATAATTACAACACTATACAACACGAAAATAGGCGATGAAAGAAATATGAGATACTATTGACTCATCGTAGTCGCTCATTATTTATTTTTCCTTATGAAAGGTGTTGTGTTTTTCGCTTCTGTAATGGTGTGTCGAATTCATAACGGAGTTTTACGGTTGTATTAGCTTTTTGTCACGGTCGTAACGGACGTCTCGGTGTGATTTTTCATCTCACCCTGAAAATAGGTAAAAACGGTATCGGTGACCACCTATACCTTTTTGTCGCGGCCGTTTTCGCAGTAACGGACCCGTATTTAAAAACCTTAGCTTGTGTCAATAAATTGGTACTTGATCTTGAAGTTAAAGATTGATGCATTTACATCATTACATATGTACTTTGATGGGCATTAGCTTTCATAGTATTTTGGCTTAGTGCTGAAATACTTTCAGTTTAGCATTTCTGTATTTGGCTGTGTTAATTTCTCTCACAGAGGGGTTAGGAATGATAGAAGCTAAATAGAGTTAGAATTAGCCGGTTAAAAAACAGCTTTGAGTTAGGTGGCTAGAGTTAGAAGTTAGTTAGTTTCTGTTAGTCATCTATTTTCTAGGATGGGCCTGCTCTATGGTATAAGCAATTCGATCATTTTACAATAAAATTTTGACTGTGTTAACCTTGCAATGCATAGCCATCCCGATAAAAGCAGAGTGAGTGTTGTGTTAGAAAGTGGATAACAGATGTAAAACTTACGTTGAACTTCTATGACATGAATCAAAAACATACTAATGTCAATGTTAGGTTGTTCATAAGCAACGCGATGTATAGATCAAGTACAATATCAAATGACCGAGGGCCGCTTCATCATTGCTAGTGAAAAATAAGAAGAACAAAAAACATCTATATTGTAACATGATATGAGAGTCACGTTCCAATCAAGTACAATTTGTGGATGTTTAACCTATTTAACATCATGCTAAATAGTTTAATTTGATTATTTTTGTCTCCCAAGTTAATGTTGGAATAACATTTATGGTTGTTTATCTGCTGTTTTAAATTTTATCTTGGCTGCAAAGACTTTTACATGGACATGATCACCATAGTACATGGGAAGAATTGCATGTAGTTTTTTTTTAGGAGCAATTACAAGTAGTTGTTTCACACAAAAAGGATAAAGATCACTCATCCGTCTCTATAATCATTTTGGCCAATCAATTAAATCGTCTGCTATAAAACTACATGGCTAATTTAATTATTATACTTTTACCAACGTGGGTTACTTGTTTTGTGTTAACCCTTCGGTATAAGGGAAAAGGAGTCATGACAATCCAAAGTTCAATTAAAAGATAAATAAAAAAAAAATTGTTTCATCTATGAATCAAAATCAAGTTCTCATGAATAATTTGTTATTTAGTGGAGCTTATTAACACCACTTAAACCAAATTGGTTGGTTATTATACACCAAAATGGATTGAATCTATGGGAAAGGATTAAATTTCAGTGAAACAATTTTCAAATTTTTGATAGGAGAAGTATGAATATTAAGTGTTGCCCCATTAATAAAATTATCTTGATAGAACTCCAACAGAAAAAACCTAAAAGACAAAAGGAAAAGAAAAAACAGACAAGTCATATCAAAGTAGGTATGGTTGGCAGGTTGGCTACACGTAACAAAACAAAATCATAATGTTCCATCATGTATTTCTAGCCAAATCATTGGCCTAAGTCTTTCTTAGTACATGTTTGAATTCAATTTTGGTATATAGAAGCGATTAGGCTGCCTTGAGTTACTTTCTCATACGACCTACCTTAAAATTGTTAACTATCCATGTTGTAGCCAAACCATAGTACAAATGTTATACTACGGATCAGGGCATCTAGTCATGATCTTATTCCACAAAATCGAAGAGTAACAGAAAACTAACTACCTAACAGAAAGCAAAGTTATAAATAATCAATTCTTTCTCTAATTAGCTTCTATCAATATCATTCCTAATTTCCTATCCATATTTTTAAGGAGAAGAGAAGGCAAATAAAAGCTAAGCCAAACAAAGCCTAAATCTTAGCCTAACCTTTAAAAATTCATGAATAACTTGTTTACATAAATACAAAAGAGAAAATTAAGAGATAAACGAGCTAAACAAAGAAAGTTAAAACGACTATTTGCTAACAAGTAAAGTCATCTATTTTACAATTGACAATTCAAGTTGCAAAGTGTTTGATTTGTATAACTGCTTCAGGGACAAAACAAACTGGAGGCAAGAGACAAGATAAAAACAGAAATTTTTCGTCCCTCACCAAACCACAACACAACTTTATGTCTCGCGCACAAGTTGTCTAAAATACCAAAATAACATTTTTTTCATCAAAAATCGTATAAGACCAAAAAATATTCAATATCATAAAAAATTGACTTGTGTTGTTCTGCCTTGTGTGCGCTGTTCTATCTTGTACTGTTTTGTCTAAAATGTACTATTTTGCATATCAAACGCACTCTTAGAGTACTAATAAGGATAGACAAATCAACTAATATGGTGTTAAGATGCTGGGTAACATGATTCTCACCATAAAATAAACTTAGTTTAATTCTTTGAGCAATTTATTTTGATAGAGGATCTAAATTGTGGATTGAGACGTCTACTAGGAGCCATACACCATGTTTACACCTAAAAATATTCTCTGTCTTTAACCAAAAGTGGCCAACAACCGAATTAAGAGTAATTGATGTCTAGATAATGGGGACTAGTTAAACTAAGGACAACCAAATACGAGTGAGACAAGTCTTTCACGGTTTCAAATTAAAAAGTCTTATGAATATCATTAGGGTGTCAGAATTAGTCAAAAGCATGTGGAAGTGATTATTCAACCTCAATGACCCTTGTTACATGTTTTAACTCCACAAACAAAAAAACAACCATTTTTTCAAATACATGATTAGAGTGTGGAAAGACACGTCTCGTGAACTTAACTCAACTGGTAGAGACATTACATAATATATGCATGGGTCGGGGTTCGAACACCAGACACTTCACTTCTCTAGATTTAAAATGTGTAAGCTTCAATCACTAGACTATTTGACAAAAAAAGAGTGTGGAAAGACACCTGGATCGCAAAAACAAGAAAGTCGTAAAAAATGAGGAAGTGAGGTCAAAAGTAAACGCCATGTACACCCAACAATAGGCACAAGCACTATCCGCAAGTTTAGCCAAATAATGACAAATAGGGCTAGATTTTGTTGGTCGTAGTGTTTGGCCAGTAGGATATGAGCCATGTATATAAATATCAATCGTACATACTCCTTCCATCCCAAAATAAGTCACATTTGAAAAAAATAGTTTGTCCTATAATAAATGTCGATTTTAGTTTTTAATGCATTTTTTAATTGTACTCTATAATCTTCCTTCACAAAAAAAAATTGCACTCTTTAATCTTTAATTAATATTATGTACATCAATCACAATTCATTATTCTTTAATTCAAAATATTTCAGAAAAAAAAAAATTACTCTTTAATTCGAAAGTTTTTATTTCGAGTTTACCCTATTTTTGATAAATGTTTAAATTCAATTTTATAATAGACAAGTCATATCACATCACAATAGGTATAATGGCCAGAAAAAACCTAGCCGACCCTAACTTTTTAGTGAGAGAAACTCCAACTTTTCTTTAAGTTCTCTTTTTCTTTCACTTATCTAAGAGGAGTGGTTTTAAGTATTTTTTTGACCTATAATGCCCTCATGCATCTTGTTTTAACCTTTCGTTCAATCTAAATAAGTTTTCTTTTGTCTTTTTTCCTGATTTTGTCCTATGAGTGTGGTGTTACGTTGCTTCATCGTTTTGTACGGCGTTATTTGATTTTGCATCTTGTTACGGTACTCGTTAGGTACATATTGAAATCAACTTAGTCAATCACATATTCAATGAATGATTTAAACTTCAACATCTATCTGTAAATCTTTAGTACGCCGATGTACAAACATTAGATGGGACAAAACAATGCTCTATTTTTAGCAAAAAATCATTGACATAAGTCTTTCTTAGGACAAGCTTAAATTCAACTTTGGTAGATAAAATCAACTAGACGACTGCCTTTGAGTCGCCACTTTCTCATGCGACATGCCTTTAGATTGTCGTCAACTATCCATGTTCTAGCCAAACATACCAAACAATAAAAGTTTGTTGTAGCCAAACAAGAACGCGTTTCACAAATACACATTATAATAATCACTTATAAAAAGAAGCGCGTTTCACGAAGAACGTTCAACTATTATTACTCCAATCAGCATTGAAACGAATTCACGAAAAATGACGAATCCAACAAAGAGAGTATTACTCACCTCAAATGGCGACGATGTTTCTCATGGCATTGCTTTCAATTTAGCCAAACAAGGATGCAGGTGTGAAATCCAAAACTCTTCAATCGCATTCATCTTTTTTTCGATTTTTTTCATCTTTTTTTAATTTTTGTGTATTTTTAGGGTGGTTTTGATGGGAGAGGCAAGTAGCTTACGAAGTATTGCACGAAAAATAACGGATTCAGTTACTGATTCTGTTGTGGAAGTGGTTGAATTGGATATGGAGAATGAAAATGAATCTGTTTATCATGTTGCTGTTGATAAAGCTTGTAAGATTTTGGGGAAATTGGATGCTTTTGTTAATTGTTATTCTTATGAAGGTAAATTCAATACAGTTCTTTTATTTGATTTTGTTAAATTCAGTTATTAAGTTAAGTTATAAGTTATCCAAGATAGCTTATGAAAAAGCTTGTAGTTTATACGGAAATAATTTGACTTGATTTTATCTTGTGTAATAAAAATGACTTATTCATAAGAGTTTATATGATAAGTGCTTATTTATAATCTGCAAATTAATCTATTCAAACAGGGCCTAAGTTTAGGTGTTTTTTTAAACTCTAAAGTGCAAGATTGAGTAGTTTAAGGGTCTGTTTTTTTCTACTAGCATAAGTATTTGTGAGATTGTTCATAATGGTTTTCAGCCTATTGCCATAAGTTTTCCAAGATAGCTTATGAAAAAGCTTTTAGTTTATACGAAAATAATTTGACTTTATTCTATCTTGTGTAATAGAAATGGCTAATTCATAAGAGCTTATATGATAAGCATTTATGCTATAAGCTGAAAATTAAGCTGTTTATTCAAATGGGGCCTAAGTTTGGTGGTGACAGTGAAGTTTTATCGTCGAGTTAAAGTGAAGTTTAAAGACAAAAGTGGTTCTGCTTGGGAAAACTCAACCTATCAAGTTTGTGATAAATATGACTTGTTTGGATTTGTGTAACCCTTCAAAATCACTGTCAATACACTCTAACATGATTTTGGCAAAAATTTAGAGGTTGGTTACTTTCATTGAATCAAAATTGATATTGTTTTCATATTTTGACTATGATGAGATGCAATTTAGTTTTTGCATTAGGTTGTTACCAAGTTTTAGATCAAACTTTCTTTTAACCAAGTGCTTAGATTCAAGTAGTTAATGAGCTTCAATGAAGGTCGAATTGATCAGGAGTATCTGAGTTCGAACCATAACTGAAATAATCTTTGATCAGATTTTAAATTCAATTTTATTCAAATCAATTTAGTTAAAAACCTTGTATAGCATATGCTGAACCAAATGCTCTATGTCCTGTCAAGATGTTAGGAATTATGAGGCTAGTTTAACTAATGTATGCACCAGCAGGACCGTTTTGATGAATAAAATGCAACTTTAGCTCAGTTTTCATTATCAAGAGACTAATTTCAAAATATTAGACCATTTAAAGACTATGTTCTTGTTTTCGTTGGTTTCTTTGATCTGCTTGAGAATTGCCCCACTCTGTTTGTGTGAATCTATGAGCTGAACAAATTGGGATTCTATTCATCTGAAACAGGAAAGATCCAAGATCATCTCGAGTTAGCAGAGAGTGAGTACAAAAAAATAGTTAAGATAAATTTTATGGCTGCATGGTTTTTGTTAAAGGCTGTTGGCCAAAGGATGAGGAACTTCAACAAGGGAGGGTCCATTGTATTTATAACGTCGATAATGGGTTCAGAAAGAGGCCTTTATCCAGGCGCTGCTGCATATGCCTCAGCCTTGGCTGCAGTTCAGCAGTTAGTTCGGGTAAGAGAACATCTATAAGAAACTTTTGTTTTAAATTTATCTTTTTGTTCTAAAGATGAAATTATGATATAGTCAAATCATTTATATGAAAACCGTCTTGTCAAATTTGACCTATTTTTTGCTACTATTATCATGCCCCGTTCCCTCAAAAAACCTTCTGAATAAGAGAGAATTTCATGACTTGGTGAACTTGTATATGATGTTGTGCTTGTGTGGAGTTTTTTGGTTTGCACTACAAATTCTTTTGACTTTTTTATCAAGGATCAACTTTTTGTCTGACTTTTATTAAAAAACTTGTTTCAAATACATTTCGAACTGATTTAGCCCTAAGGATTCATTTATATGGTTACTTTATGGCTCATGGTCGAAAGTTCAATTACTGCATTGTTTGTGTTGGGTATACTTGTCATTTGGATTATATCTTGGTGGACTAGTTTTCTACATTAATACAAGAAATTTAGAAGTAGATATACTTTTAGGAGTTGTCCATGCATGGATTGCACATGAGATGGGAAGAAATTGTATGCTTTCACTACATGCTAGAGAATGTGCTGTTAAAATAATAATTATGAGAAGGGTGATGATGATGATGATGATGATGATGGGTAACTGATATAACGGCCGGGGTTAATGGGGTATTGGTAAAAAGGAATCAGAATTTGATCAAAATGAATTCTGAGAAAAACAAATGAAATAATAAATCTTTAAAAGGGACAGGTTGATATGTAAGGTAGCTAATTCTCTTCTCAAGGGCAAACTCCCTTGCAACCATCTCAGTTACTATACAAAATGAGCACCTATCTCTATTTTGAACTCTCCTTTTCTTTACATATTCATTAATCTCTACCCTAACTTATTACCAACTACTGTTATTTCCAACCAATCATATAATCATCTAACTGACAACTCTATGGCTGTGATATTGATGTGGCATGATATAATTTTTTATGGGCTTAATTATGCCTATTCTGAAGCCAATACTAGTACTTGAAGTTCCTAACCATCTGTTCATACTTTTGTAATTTTATCCTGTGGTTGGATTAGTCAATATCTCATATGCAAGCCATGTCCTGTCAAGTTTCTCTGTTATAGATTATTGTAGCTTAATTAAGTATAAATTAGCTATTGCACAATTCAAAAAAGCTTTTACTTGCTTTTCATATTTGGAAATATTAGAAAGTCTGGTGATCTTTAATCTTATCTTCAAGTTTCAACTCAAACATTATTATCTGTTATATAAGTTGAGTCTGTCAATTTGTTTTGTTCAGGCATCGGCTATGGAGATAGGTAAGTACCAGATCAGAGTTAATGCTATTGCAAGAGGCCTTCACCTGGAAGATGAATTCCCATTATCGGTGGGAAGGGAAAGGGCAGAGAAGTTGGTAAAAGAGGCAGCACCACTTGAGAGATGGCTTGATGTTAAGAATGATCTTGCTTCTACAGTCATCTATCTAATCAGTGATGGGTCATGCTACATGACAGGAACAACCATATATGTTGATGGAGCACAGTCTATAACCAGGCCTAGGATGCGTTCCTTTATGTGATTGTTCTTCCACAGAGAGGAGCTTTTCAAAGGTTGTTTGTTCATGCATCTGATTAACTCTTGTAAACACGACACATATATCACAGTTAAAATTTGGGTTTGGTAGCAATGTTTTGCTATGCCCATCCATAGATATGACATGATTTGTCACAGTTAAAATTTTGGTTTTGTTCCAATGTTTGTCTGTGCCTTTAGATATACACAGTATATGTTAAGTTGCAGCTTCACTAAATAAATTTGTGGGAACATATAATTGTATGTAATGCAATGCTCTAATAAATGAACAATGGTGACAGAATCCTGGAAGAGAGGTGTGGAGAATTCATGTTCAGAGAAATAAAGGACATAATGGGAATATTCATGTATTTGAGAGTCATAGGAGAGAAGTGGAGAAGGAATTGTGTAAGCAAAATTTGGTTACAAGAATGATGGGGGGAAGGAAAAAAGTGTCATGTAAAATCATTCAGTTTGTTAGGGATAGAAAGTATTGATTCTCTAAAGGAGTTCTACTGTATTTTCCTTTGATTTTCCGAAATAATACATTATTTGTTTCATTATTGATGTGTTTTCTTCCATTTGCTACTTATGTGATTTTCCGAAATAATACATTATTTGTTTCATTATTGATGTGTTTTCTTCCATTTGCTACTTATGTAATTTTGGGTTTGCACCTTCTTTTCCCACCCTATTGAGTTTCTTGTTCGCCCTATGCAGTTCAGATTATAGAATTTGAATGGCATAAACACCCTATAGAATCCTCTAAAATGCGGTAAAACATTTCGGATTTTAGAATCCGAACAGGGAGAGTGAGAAACTCATAGGATGGAAAATGTAACTGCCTCTCAGGTTTCCATCACATAGTTGTATGGTCGATGTCGTAACCAGAAATGAGAGGCCCAAATACAATTGGAAAATTTGGATAAAAAGAAGGTAAGTATTGAAATAATATCCTGTTTCTATTCACACTAATGCTCAGAAGCTTGCTCTAGAAAAAAAAATGCTAATGCAATGAAATTATTCAGTAAGTGCAAAAAA
>Ga0228710_1009253_pt1 | contig 13766 bp, 6 predicted proteins | sample MedpolnodulmetaG_FD_177995 | JGI IMG/M metagenome (GOLD analysis project Ga0228710, IMG submission 177995) | Root nodule microbial communities from Medicago polymorpha collected in Santa Monica, California, United States - pink nodules | ecosystem: Host-associated > Plants > Roots > Nodule...
AAGTTAATTTTAATTTTAATGTTTGATTCAAATTTAAATTGTTGATTACTGATTAATGATCAATAGTAATTCATCTAGTAATGCTTGCAACATCTTGGACTTACATGTACTATTTTATTGTTGACATATTTAACATGCAAACATATTTGATGATATTATGTGATAGTCTTGAGTGTTACACTTTGTGGGGTGTTACACTTAAAACAAGGTAGAATAAGATTAGATTAAGTGTAGTCTTGTTAATCCGATGAATTGATGATACTAAACTTTTGATGCCACTGTACAGACAGTGAGGTGTTACTCGCTACAATTTTGATGTTATAGTGTTAATTTCATCAGAAAAGTCATTTTCACGACTTCACCATAGAATTTTCCTATTATTTATTAGTTGTAGAATAATCTTTTTTGAAGAGATTCCCTGTTCATGATGTGCGTATTTCAAGCTGTCTTACCATTTACCAATACAGGCTTGTGACATTATTCATCTAACTACTATTCCCTTTCAAGTGTAAGAATTTGACATTAAAATTATCACTAGATTGCTAATTACTACGCTCCATTTTATCCTTGTTAAGATGGGTTGACACGAAGTTAACGTATTTGCTGATGTGAGTTGCTTGGCAATAAGTTATATGTGGTGGGAAACAAAATGTCTACAGCGGGAAATTTATCTACATTGAAATCCTAATCACTCATTTATTCATATACTGGTGAGGATTTCGATTGAACTCCTTCTGGTGATAATTCCACGGTCCCATAGTTGTAAACAATAACAAATTGAATTTTTGTATGAAAATAATACTTTTAAAATTTGGTAAAAATAAATGAATAAATTATATATTTAACCTTTTTAAGAGAGACAGAGGGATACAAGATAAAGAAGGTAGAGAGGAGAGGGAAAGATAGGAAGAAGAAATACATGAAGGAAGAGAAGAATAAGTAAAAAAAATGCAATGTTGGTAAAAATTAAATCTTGTTTTTGAAATGATCATTGAAAATATTTATAGGTTTAATCTGCAACACGGGGAACGGATTGTCTACAGTTAAATTTTCTCCCTTGAAGCAATATCAGCCCTTTATTCCTTTCAATGAAAGTCAATGGCTATTGATGAAAATCAAAGATTGATATTACGTAAACTAACTCTCGTGAAACCCCTGTGAGGTTTTTTGTCGCTATATCGAGCATATTCCTGTCTATTTCATTTCCCTCTTTCCTCCCTCACAAGCCGTCGTGTTACCGGTTGACGTTGCCACATGCTATCCGTCGGTGTTGTTGTCGCGTGCTCTTTGGTTGATATCGTCATCGTGCTCCTTTATTGTCATCGTGTTTTCTGTTTTGTTGGCGCTGCCGTCGTTGTCTCAATGGAGTGGTAAGAGATCCTATCACGAAATTTGGCCAATTCATGTTCCTTAGCTTGCATCACTTCCACTCCTCCTAGCTATACCATCCCAAGTTTGTTTTTATCATGATTGTTATTATTGAACTTGAACAAGACGTTATTTCTTTCTAACCAAATGGAGGATATGATAAAATCAAATAGGACTAACTAACATTCCCATCCATTACCCGATCACAATCAATATTATACGAAATCCAATGGTGTTGATCATGATAAAAAAAAGTGTTGTGATGGTATGTATGAGAACAATTCCCAAGTTTACACAACCTTCTGGCAGTCTCGAAGTGCATGTAACGTAGTTTTGGGTAATATACTACAGATAGGACACAAACTGGAGGATGCACAACATATGTTAAGCCTAGATTCATTTTTAAGCATTCCATTTTTAAGAATATTCCACAACAGGCTTTGCTCCGGGGGCTACTAGCAGTAAACATCATTCAAAATCAGGGGCGGACCTAGACTTTTGATATTGGTGTGGCTAAAATATCAAAGAAACTATATATATTAACAAAGTGAATTAGTTACACATGAAGCACAACAACAAAAATGGTTTGGACATGTCCTTTTTACCAACCTGTCACAGGGTTAAAAACTGGAACACAAATTGTTGAACCCAGGGCACGGTGATAGTAAAAGCGCTTTCTACCGCAAGTTGAAACGGTGATAGTAGGCCAAGTAAAAATTGGGTAATAATCTGGTGTGGCTACGGCCACACTATACTTTATGGTGGGTCCGCCACCCCTGTTCTAAATTGGATAACTTCCATTTGGTACTACCTTTACATAGTATTATAAGCAGACTGAGTACTAAATTATTCTTTAGAGGTGAGCTTACAAATGAAATTATCCTCCCCAACCTCATATCTATGAGGTATCGTACTAGTAATTTCACACAGCAACTATCCGGGAACGTACTCCATCAAACACATTACTTCCCAATTGCCATTAACCAGCACAAAATAGTTATCGCACATGTATAATTAACAAGATCTCTAGAATTGATTGCAAGGCGTGGTCACCAATAATATGACCAGATGGTAACCAAACATAGATAAATAAAAATATAGATCTTCTGTTATAAACATTCCATCTCCCACCTTTCATAACCCACGTCCAAGTATTCATAATTCTTCTCCAAACCTCTGAATAATTGAAGGTAGAACTTACTCTAGATATAATATCTCTACCACTCTCATACTTACCTAGGAAGGACCTGGACCTAAAGAACATTAGGCTTAGTCCCCATCCCAACTTCTTGATGAAATATTTATTAAAGTTGTGATCCCTTAACCCTATCCCACCCATCAACTTAGATTAGATGAAGTTGTTCCAATAGATATTATGCAGTTTCTGCGCCCATCTGCTGAACCCCGCACAAAATCACTTTTCATTTTTTCTAGCTTACTACAAACATGCATTGGGAGAATAATTGTTTGCATGGTGTACGTAAGAAGAGAAACAACCACTTATTGAGCCATTGTAACTCCACCGCCAAAAGAAAGTGCACATGCATGCCAGTTACTAAGGCGACGTTGAGTGTTTTCCAACAAATGATCATATAAGCCTTTTCCCCCTCATATAAACAGGAAACACTGAGGTATTTCCCTAAATCTTGAGTTAACCGAAACCATTCATCCTACTCAACTCCAAGGCCCGCTGTGAACATTTTTTTGAGATCAAGAGTATAGTTTTGGGGATAGTCACTTTTTGACTCGAAGGTGAATATAAAGTATTTAAGCATCGCACAATAACCTCTATTTGATCATTGGAAGGTTTTCCAAATAAAGACCATATGTAAAAAACAAATGAGATATACGAGGCCTAGTACGATTGAGCTTCATTGGCTTCCAATTTTCCAGATGCACTTCCCTAGAAATAATATGAGCAAGTCTCTCCAAACATATATAGAACAAAGAGATATAGGGATAGTCATTGCCTTACTCCGCGAGAAGGGCTGAAATATTATTTTCTAGACGCATTAAAAAGCAAACTCACATGTGAAGTATATATACAAGCCTTCAAAAGCTCAATATAATGAAAAATGTTCTTCTTCCATCAAAAAACATTCCCTCCCAACTGAATGGACGAAAGTACACATGCGTGACTTAAGTCACGCTAGGTACTTTCAACGTGAGTTAACTCATGCAAATTATAAACCCAGCGTGCTGTTGTATAACAATAAAGTCAGAAACATAACCATTCACTTTCAAAACACTACCAAATACGATTTTGCTCCCAATTTTTGCAATTTTCACCAAACACTACCAATTGTTGCTTATCCTATTGCATTGCTTCTTCTTTTTTTGTTGAAATTTGTGATTTTTTTGGAGAAATTTTCCATTTTTAGGTTTTTAGAAATTTGGTTTGCACATTAGTTTTTAGGATTGTTAGTGATGAATTAAGTTAGGAATTGTAGTTTAGATGTTGTTTAGAATGCAATGTGGCAGTTTAGGGTTTAGAAATTGTTAGATTTTAAGTTGATTGAAAGTTGAACTCTAGGTGTTTGATAAAATGTCTCAATGAATTTTTTATTTTTTTTGGATTATTAATGATGAAATTAGTTAGAAATTGGTTTGTTATTGTTGATTATAGTTATTTTGACTGCAATGTGGTAGTTTACATACTTAAATGACACTGCCAAAATTGAACTGTTGTTGTTGTTGAATTGTTAGAAATGACACAATGTCCGTATAAAATAAATCATTGATTTTTTGCTTTTTGAAATGTTGTGCAGACATGTCTCAGAGGCCTGACCGACTTAGAGCAGGGAGGGAGTCCGCTACATGTAGTGCACAGAGAGAAAAGGAAGCACATCGCCCTCCTCAGGCTGGTAGACGGAGACAGAGGGCACGATGATTGCTAGGGGTAATGATGCAGGAAGATCATCATCACAGGCTGGTGCATCCCAGATAGCGGGCCAGACAGCCTCCCGATCCATTCCAGATCATCGGCAACATTAGAGACAAAGTGGAGAGTGCAATGGGTATCCTGGTGTATTTTTAAATCCTATCGTTGTTGGCATTATGGAGTGCATCCGGTCCGAGGATATCATTCTGCAGGAGGTGTCAGTTCCGCGGAGGAGTATGAGTCATTGTCCACACATGAGGATTAGGGTCATGTTATAGCGTTTTTAGGACATTTGTATATTTTTTAGATGATTTTGTGACGTTTTTGGGGGATTTTAATGAAATATATTTACACTCGCGCCTTTGCGCATTTCTATGACATTTTGCTTAGTTTATCGATTTTTAATTTTGCGTAATTTTTGGTTTTATTATGCGTATGTTAATTATTAATGATTGTGAATGATTGAATGAATGATGAAAACATGGATGAAAATGATGGAATGAATGTAAGAATGAATGAATGAAGAAAATTAGGAAAAAATGACATTTCTGCTATTCTGGAACCTAACACAGACCCAACGTGACTTAAGTCACATTACGTTTAACACCTGCGTGACTTCAGTCACGCTGGAGGTATTTTCAGAAGTTTGGTTGGGAGTGAGCAAATCTTGTTGGGAGAAAAGCATTTTTCCAATATCATCACCTTATCACCAAATGCAGCCTCATGCAAAATGTGTAATAGAAAGCCCACCTTACCAGTCATGGGTTTTCTCTATATCCACTTTGATAGCAACATACCCCTTTGATAACCCACAAAAATGTTGGTTAATACCTTTACTTTTTCCCCTCAATATTCTTTGAGTGATTGCATGACCTATTTTCACTCTTCTATGTCTATTTAGGTGTTTATGAATTTATCTACCTTTTCATATTATTTTATCATTGGGAACAATATTTGATTGTTAGTGTTTGGTTGAATGAACAATGTTGGAACGAAAGTTGCAACTTCATGTACAACCAAGATTGTCAAGTGTGAAAGTACAAAAATGGGTACAACATGGTTGATGGCTTGGAGTTGAAGTTTATGGAGTCTTCAATAATTGGAGTATGTAAGAAATATGTTGATATCATTTCTTTGTTGAGCCAAGGTTTCGATTTTGAATCCATTTTCAACATCGTTTCAGTATGGTTGCGAACACTGGATCTCAACCCGTATACTATACACCGACAACCTTCATCCATACCACTTGAAGGCGTGATAGTCAAGTCTTAGAAATTTAGAGCCTCAGGGTCAATGGATAAGTGAGGAATGCAAATAGCTCACTTCTATCCTCACTAGATTGAAATCGCTCTCATGTAAACTCCACTTCTTTCTGTAGACTTAAGCAATTATGTTTTGATTTATCATTTTTTCTATTTCAATGTTTGTGTTTAAGCTCATTATAAGATAAACCACAATTGTGGTTGAGGAATTAATAGGTTATAAATATGTTTGCATGTTAATTTTGGTACGACCATATTGATAGTGGCCTAATGTGATGGTTGTTTTAATCATATATGTGTGGTATATTTAACTAATAGATTGACTTTAAATAAAAGATGGCTTAATGTAGTGGTTGTTTTGTCTAATGCTAATTAATGTTTATAGGAGTTTTAATTTGAAATTCAAATCACTCCTCTCCCTTTTATTAATAGGTAGTTACCAAATGGATAGCTGCATGAGAGAAAAGACATATACATAACCTAAAATTTGCATATGCTCATTACACATAATAGAATGTATATTCATCACCAGCGAATACAAGAAGAGAGAAGGCAGAGAGAAGTAAACAATTGCATAAAAGTATCAACACGAAAGGAAAATCTTTTCATTAATCCGAGTATGTTTTCTTACTCTCTTGTAGAAATTCATGGTATAGTGAAAATCATAATATCAATATCTCAAATTAATTTTTCTAACAATTGGTATCATATCATGGTGATGATTTTATGATTTTGAGGGGAATATAAATGTTTATGGTATTTGCGATGAAACTGATTCTTGAACGTTTGCATACCTTGTTGTTTTGAACATTAAAATGGTTTTTAAATTAAATGTTAATTTTTAGAGAATGATAAATTAATGTTTATCATTAATATATTTTAAATTTTAAGAATATTTTGCAACATATATTATATTTAAATAATTCATATAAACCTTCTAAACTCCCAAACAAAACTTAAATATATTAGTATTAATTAACTAGTACATCAAGATTGTTATAGTGTTATGCCAATTTCAAAAATACTTAGCATGCACACTTATTATCACATTATCAAATTCCACACAAACATGCCATTTTATTTAGAGTTTTTAATTGTGAAAACAATAATAAGATTGTGATTGACTAGGCTAAAAATGTTTTTGGAACTTCACATGCATCATTTATAACAAAAAACTCAAATCATGACAATATTAAAAGTTTACACTTATCACATAAAAAATAGACAAAAAAAACTCAAAATCAAAAAAGATTGAAACTTTATAAACCTTAAAATCTTAAAATAGGATAAGTGTTATTGCATTTTGATTAAATGTGAGAATATAAATGTTGAAAGTTTTAACAATAAAATAAGAAGAAAAAATAAATATTTGAATATGCAAGCAAAAAAGATAAAGATTGAAACTTCAAATCCATTTCATACAACACTTATCATATAAAAAATTCGATAAAGGAAATAAAAAAAAAAAAAATGAAAATAAAAAAAAAAAAAAAAAAAATTGCAACTTTATAAAACTGATATAAAAAAATCCGACAAAGGAAATCAAAACAAAAAAATATTGCAATTTTATAAAACTGAAAACCCAAAATACACGAAGTGTTTTTAAAAAGGACTAAAACTTAACATCCTTTTTATACAAACATTGAATCTCAAAACAGTGCAATATTGAAAATTTACACTCATAATAAAAAAAATAAGACAAAAAACTCAAAACAAGATTAAAACTATAAACCCAACACATGATAAGTGTTTTGTATTTGTATTGAACATGACAATACAATTGTTGAAAGCTCTAACATTAGAGTGTGAAAAAACAGATATAAACAATCTAGGGCATTAAAAAAACAAAATGTTACAGTGATTTTTGACTATTAACATGAGAAGAAAATCGAGTTTGAAGAGGAAGAAACAATGAGGTGAGAAAGAAACGTGCATAGATGTTTTTGAAAATGAAAACATGTTTTTGAGAAGAGAAAATGGAGAACAATATTAACTTAAGGAAAACATTTAAGAAAAATGTACATCGATTTTGCTCTAATGTTTAAGTGGAGGTGGAGGATCACATATTCACTAAACATATCAAGTTATATTATGTAACTATAGTAGTTATAATTGAAGAAATATATTGAATCATATTTTCCAAATTTAAGAGATAGTTTTTTCATTTTGCAAAATTTGTGGGTTTGAGACTTGCTTATGTCGTTTGAGCATGTATGAAACGTTTGAGATCTACTCATTTAATTGAACAAGTCTAATTAAGTTTGAATATCAACCCAAAAGAAATCGTGTGAAATCTGTACCCTTTTGACAATGCTTTATATCTAAAAGAAATCGTGCGAAATCTGTACCCAAAAGAAATCGTGCGAAATCATACATCTAAACGTTTTCTACCCTTTTGATAATGCTTTATATCAATATGTTGTTTATAAAGATATGTGTTGTTGTGAAAGATGTACAAAGAACCAAAATACAATTAGGCAAATGTTAACGCTAATTATTAATGTCTGTCAGGTAAAACATATGGTTAAGGTAAAATAAAACTATTAACAAAGTTAGTTTGGTAAAACATTAACAACCTAAATTCAGATATTAAAAGAGTAAATCATAATCATCTGACAATTACTTATATAAGCATCACATTACAAAATTGATATAAACCACTAAAGAGTGTAGACATCACTTTCAAGTTTTAAAAGATAGTAAGGAGAAACTCTTATATGGGCACAACCATAAATGATAAATATTTGGGCACACTCACATCAAATAGAAAAATTTGAAACAAAAACAACTAGATCACATCAATCAGCATCATTTAATTTTATTCTCATTTAATTTTTTCATTTGATGTGAGTGTGTCAGTTTCCCAATAGTGAGATAGAGAGTATGCATGCATACAATTTATATCAATATACCAACTTAAACATAAATTACAATGAAGTATCTCTTATGCTCATGTGGAGTCGTAAAACTTACAAATTGTCCAATAATCAATTCATATTTCTTCATTTTTGTTATGAAGCCTACAACCAACACTTTATGCTCTATTATAAAAAACAAACAAGATTTCTCTTTGAAATTTAAAATTCACGAGAAATTATAAAAAAAATTAAAACACTAAATTCTATTTTCTAACTTCTCTTAAATCAAAGAGCCCCCAAATTCAAGACACCTTTATTAATTATATATAATTTGAAACAAATATATCAACACATATGTTAGCACATTTGCATCACTTAAGTTTAGTTTCTTTAGTTTGAAACAGATTATATTGATCATATATCAATTTTTTTACTCATTGTTTTTTTCTCCTTCAGACTGTTGTTTTGCATTCACCATTAGTTGTGTGCTTGAGACATTACACAACATTAAAAAAAGGAAGACCCTATACTTTTATCTACACAAAATTTTTATAACAATATGATCAAAGATAAAAAAACAAAACGATAATGGGCATACTCATGTTGACGCAATTGATTGAGTGAGATATAATGGGTGTATCTTAGACACATCATATCCTTATGTGGGGAATTTCAACTGAATTGACAATGAGCGCAAGATACACTAATTTTCTCATTAGTATTTTTACATTCATTATTATCACATTATTTTAATTTGTTTTCTTCATTATTCTATTTAGGCATACTTAAGCTTCCAAACTTTATTAAGGATAAATGTTAATGATGTCATGCTCTACAAAAAAGATAGAGACAAAATTGAAAGAGTAAAATTAGATAAGATAATCAGAAAAGCACCAGTTGGGCACAAATGTTGTGGGTTGAAGTGTTGAATAGTTACAAAAGGGTGACTAAAATTCAAACTATTTACTCAAATCTCAATTAAATTTGTGGTTTAATTAAATTTTATTTTATTTTATTGTAATCGTAGGGCATATATTCTGGTCCGAAAGATCCAAAAGATTTTTAAAAATAAAGATGGAAATGAAGAGTACCATGCAATTACGATTATAGACTTTGGACAAGAAATGAAAAAAAATGAAGAACAAGAAGGAGAAATCGGTCAAATATTGGATAATCTAAAACTCTCATGGAGATGAATGGGGGATACGTCAAAATCAACCGAGCATTTTTGATTGATATAGCATGAGCTCTAGAAGGTCTAACATATTATGACGAAAATGGTTCACCATATGAAGATTAAGTTTTTACTTTGATATTTATATTATAAATCTTAGACATGGAAATTTTGAACACATCATTTTGGTAATTATGGTGTTCAGAACACATCATTTTTTCCCCTTCAAAGTTGTTCTGTTTTGGTTTCAATGGAGGGTACTCTATGGTTTAAATTGATTTAAATGTAGATTTTAATTCTCCATGGTTTGATATGTATAAGAAAATTTGGTTTGCTTGTTTTGATTATATTTGTCTTGAATTTCCTGAACAAATAAGAATTGAAATTTTTTATATAATTAAATCATTTTGTAAGTTGCATATATTCAATACAAGATGCAATTCTATCCTAGTAAAAAAAAAACACAAATATTTTGATTGATTTAGGATAAATTGTATAAATGGTGCAACATTTCTCATCATCCTTGTTTTCTTGATTGTTACTCATTAAATTGTTCCATAAGTCTTGAGAGGATGATATTGTCCTTTTTTCCCTGACCGTGTGTTTGTTGTACAAAATTTCTACAACGACACGTGTAGTAAACTCAAAATAGAATTATGCAAGTTTTAATATATATGGTAATTTTTTTTGTAAAAATAAATTGTATAAATTTAATTATATTAAACTGTAATGATAGTAATATATAGATAAAAGTTTTTAAATATTAAGAAAAACACATTTGTCTACCTATGTTCTGACATGGTTTACATAGTCATTGATTCTCTAAACTTCAAACCTTTCAAATTGAACTTGAAATTACATTATGCAACAAAATATTACAATTTGCACAGACATTTTTATATCTTTAAATTCATTACTACAAATATTAAAATAAACATAACATCAAAAAATAGTTGTACATCACACAACAATTTTTATTATACCAACATAGATTCTTTTGAAAGGTAAAAGACTAACCAAAACAACAAGCAAATTAAAATCAGTAGAAGTTCTTACAAATTTGTATTTCTTACAAATTTGCTCTCACCGTCACCGTCATCTCTCACGTACTCCTGTACTCCATCCGCAGTCGAAGATCAAACTTCACGATCCTTTTTCCACTTTCGCGCAAAGGTAAGCTTATCAAATTCTTATTCTGTTTGCGATTCCGGTTTCTACTTCTAGATGTCATTGCAGTTATCTTATCCGTGTTTTTTCTCGTTTATGAATCGCAATTTTCCATCAATTTTAGGTTTCTCTGTTCCTCATTTGTTCAATTTTAATTTTATTTTTAAATTTGTTTATATTTTCCTTTAACCTTTCTGGAGATTGTTTGATGATGAATTGGAATAACAATTGAATTAATCGATGTTTGGATAAGGATAAACAACTTAATTAAGTGAGCATAAATGCTTTTAGGTATCATGAATCATAAGAAGTGATAGGCAGGCTAGTAAAACTGCAACAAGAAAAATAGAATTGAGAGTAAAGTTGTCATATGAACTTCATCTTTAACTTATTTCATCATTTATGTTTTATCTTTTACATTATTTTATATGTTATTGTTGTGTTAATATTAGGCAATTTGTTTCATTTCCCATATGATTACTTGACGTGACCCTACATGTTTGGTGGGTGACAGTTAGTTAAAAGAATTATGGGAATGTTAGTTATTACCGTTAGTAAAATAACAGTTCGGTTCACTAACCAAATATAATGGTTTGACTAATAGAGAATATTTTTTGCACCCCTTGAACTAGGATAGGCTCTAGCAGTAATGACGACTTCATCCTCAAAAATGGTAACCTCGATAAAACAAAGGTAATAATCATCACCTAACTAAAACCTCTAGTGTTTAAATTGCAAAAAAAACATTTAGGAAAGAAACATTTATACGAAGTTTATTTCTTGTAGAATCAAAACTCACACAAGCACATCATATTATTTTTTTTATATTTTATTGTGAATACAAGAATACGGTAATGATATTAAAACATGTTGAAACTTCACTTTCATCATATACAAACAAAGAAACTCAAAACAAAATTGTGCGGAGATATTTTTAAACACAAAAATGTGTTTCAGGAGATAGAAAGTGTAGAACAATACTTACAAAAGGAAAACAAAAACAAATGTTTTTTACTACAATCGAAAACTTGATTATCCGAATGTAATCTTCAAGACTCAATTTTCTTATTAGATTTATGGATAACTAGAATTAATTAAATAAAATATTTTATCGATCATTAAAACATTATAAAATTATTTCATATATAAGTGTCATTCTCATATGATATGTGACATATCATATGAGAAAAACACTTTTATATATGAGAATGAATATGAGTAATTAGATTAAAAAGAAGGGTTGAGATTAAAAAGGAAATACTGAGATTTAAACATCAATAAAAATAATCACGTGAGACTCCCATCTTCTTCTCTTCTCCGAGATAAGGCTAATATTCAACTATTCATCTTTAAGAGAAAAAAAAACATTTAATTGCTCTTTTTTTATTAATTTACGCCATTTTAAAATTGAAACATACTTGTGTTTTTTTTATTAATCTCCTTACAAAAATTAAAAATTGCAAGACTAAAAAAACTGTAATTCATGAAATTGATTTAATTCAACTCAAAAGAGGGATGAGAGATTAAGAGTCGATGATTGGTATGAAAAATTAAGGAGAGGTAGACGCCATGGGAGAGAGATGGTTGCAAGGAAGTGAGGGAAGAAAGAGAAGGCGTACCTATGATGATGGGGGGAGAGAGAATGTTGGATGAGAATTACATGTGACATTAACACGTGACTTACTTAATCTATGTTTTAATATGAACCATTCTTTTTAATTAAATGATTCATATTCATTCTCGTATATCAACGTCATTCTTTTGTTGTTAAATTATATGATCGATCGATCATAAGTTTTTGAATCATAAATAGTAAATATTATTTATCATTCTTATTATTGTTCTCAAAGAACATGTTCATATTTATCGTGATCTCAATTTTTCTTTTGTAACAATCACATTCTTTATTTCTATTTTTATTTCATATTACATGATTAAATCTCATATATGTCAAAAGCAATATTGTTAACGTATTTCAAAATCAATCAATTCGATTAATAGACCCATTGGTTAAATCCATACTCATCATTTTGTGATTTGCGGTTGTTTGATTTGAATATGTTGATTTTATATGTGCATGATTAATTACAAACATACCTCCAATTGTACCAATCACAATTGGTTAGAATGTAAAAAATTGACGGTAAGAAGTTGAACATTATATATCATTAATCAATATATACATAGTATGAATATCAATAAACAACATATAGTTTAAACACAATTAATAAGAAACTAGACGTACAAACTCTCAATCAACCTATTCATAATTATACATAGTTATATTTTGTCAAATGCAAATAAGTTAAATTGATTTACAAAGTTAACATATTCAATAACAAGTAATTTATTTTCTCAAAAAAACAATAAGATTTTTTTACTAAGTACTTAATCAATTAATTACTCATATTGTTTCCTTATTCTTATATTACTCATTAAATTGATTTACAAAGTTAACATATTCAATAATAAGTAATTTATTTTCTCAAATTTTTTTTTTTAATAAGTATTTAATCAATTAATTACTCATATTGTTTCCTTATTCTTATTTAAATAATTCCTTTTAGGTCACTCAATGTTCAAGTAAACTCAAATAACAAAATTTGTTTACCGTTGAGTGTATAACCTTCTCTAAAATCTCATTCTATTTTTGGAAAAGGCAACAAAGAGGTCTAACAATGTGGTTCACTTCATTATGTTTAGTTGATACAGAGGAGGCTGTGAGATTCTATCATGTGGTTCAGTGGATTCATGACCTACAACTCGCAAATGTTGATTTTGAGGTTAATTCGAAAAAAGTAGCTGACTATTTTAATAGAGTAGGGAGAGATATCACAAAACTTGGTCTCATTATAGATACCAATATCTAATTTTGTAGTTCTCACTTAGCAAACTCTAGTGTTGAGTTTATTATGAGGTTGTCCATGAATTAGTCAAAACAGCCAAATCCTTACCAATCTTCCCTCTCTTTGATGAAATTTTGACATATATTACTGTTTTGATTGATGATGAATTTTTTTTTTTTACAAGGTTAATAATGAAATGCTATAAGCAAC
>Ga0228710_1009254_pt1 | contig 13762 bp, 11 predicted proteins | sample MedpolnodulmetaG_FD_177995 | JGI IMG/M metagenome (GOLD analysis project Ga0228710, IMG submission 177995) | Root nodule microbial communities from Medicago polymorpha collected in Santa Monica, California, United States - pink nodules | ecosystem: Host-associated > Plants > Roots > Nodule...
AACACTTTTGGGTTAGAGTTTTCTTTCCAAAAATGTCCTTAAATTCAATACAAATAACACATGTAACAAATAGATAAGAATAAATTTAAATAATAAAAAAAATGTAATAAACATGATATGAATATATATATGTCTGTTTTTATTTCTTTATCAATTAAAAAGTGTAATAAACTAAACGAGTATATTTATACTTAATTTTTTATTATCCCAATTATACTTTTAAATAACTTTTTCTACAATAAAGATTGTCATTGGTGTTATTGAAATAGATAATCATGTTTAATTTGGTTTGTTATAAGAACTAGAAAGCAACAAACATTTATATTTTTAGTTTTAATCAAAATCAAAATTTCATAAAAAAAAAACATAGTTCATAATTTACAAATTTTAGCGCAGTAAAAAGAGCGGAAAGACGGGCATGTGAGTGCACGTCTTTTCGCTAGTATATATAAGGGTTTGCTAACTTAGACAAACAAAAAAACATGAAGGTCCAAGTTAGCAAAAGTGCACTTTTTCATATGGACAAACAAGAGAAGATCCTCAAGCCAACTATGATAAACTCGCATGTGGAGAAGAATACTAACTTTACTAACTTGAATAATAAGTTGGTGTCTATTGTGGAATACAAAGTGAATCTTCTATATGTTGTAATAGTCTTCCTCAAGTTGGAGGTTAACAAATGTTTATCAATCCCTACTTGAATAGTAAAATGCTAAAAGGCTGAGCAAAAAGATATTTCTTGATGAAATCTGCAAGTTGATCTTGTGATGAAAATGGAAGTAACTTCATAATGCCTTCTCTTTGACTATGTGACAATCTATCTCCAAATATTCGGTTCTCCCATGAAAAACTGGTTTTGCTGCTATGTGGAGTGCACTCTGATCGTCACAATATAAAATTGATAGCTTGATACACTGAACTTGCAATTCTTTAAGTAAATATAAGAGCCATGGAGGTTCACAGGTGGCAGAAACTAAAGCATGATATCCTGCTTAGAGGAGGACCTAGAAACAGTGAGTTGTTTCTTTGTTCTCCAAGATATAAGAGAATTTTCAAGGAAACAGCACTGGCAAAAGATGGACCATATGGTATCTTGACAATCTGCCTAATCAGCATCAGAGAACTCTTGAATGTAATGCGGGAAATTTTTGGTAAAGAAAAAACCTTTGCCAAGATAAGTCTTTAGATAATGACTAATGAGGTTATTCCTCTAACTTGAATAAGCCAAAATCACAACATTTGAAAAGTTACACACAGACACATTAACCCTCCAAATGTAAATTGTTTTCTTTCAAGCTTATTCATTCTTCCTAAACCCCAGGAACCCCAGGTGTATTGATGCTAACCCAAATCTTTCTTTGTCATTTTTGTTTTTTCTTTCTCTTCCCATCCTTTATCTTCTCACCTCTTGTTTTTCATCTCTTAACCAAATATTAACACACATGTTCTCTGCACCCTTTTCTCCTCTTTAATTGCTCTTCTCTGGAACAACCTCTCCACTTCTTATGTTCAAGCTTCAGATGTGTCTTATCTGTTCATAGATCTGGGTTCATAAGAAGAAGAAAAAAATTGATGTTTAATCTCAATCTAGGTTCATAAATCTGGGTATCCGAATATGAGTATGAGAATATGGGTATGTGAATATGTTGAATCAATGTTTGCTAATATGGCTGAATCTATGTTTGCTAATATGTTGATAAAACCATTACATTTATCAAAATTGAAATTGATTTGGTTCTTGTTTCGTCCAATGAAATTGATTAAACTTGAGAAAATGAAAATGGATAAAGCTTGTTGGTATATGAACAAAATTTATGGGTTTGTAGTTGAGGGGATGAATTAAGATTTAAATAATTGAATTTTTTGAACTTTTTTAATTTTTTCATTTATTTAATTTAAAAATAATTATGTGGCTTTTTTATTTTTTTAATTCAGTAATTGCACACGTGGCATGACACATATGCAATGACCGAGTCAAAATTGACCAAAATGACGGATATTGCAAAGGGGTTAATTCATAGGGAACTAAATTTGTCATTTTTTTTAATAAGGGGCCAAAATTGCAACATTGAAAAAGGCAGGGGGGAAAAGTATACCCTTAAGCCTAAATAAAAGACTTAAATACACTTTTGACCCTTTATTTCTATCGACTCGCAAATTTAGTCCTCTCCTTTCTAAATTCGAAAATATACTTTTTAGGTGCTTACAACATAAAATGTAACTAACTCAGTTGGTAGCTGCAAGGACAATATTATGCAGCGGCCGAGGTTCGAATCTCGGACTCACCACTTCTCTATATTTAAAATGTGTGAGTTTCGATTATTAAATTACTTGACAAAAAAATAATCATAAAAAAATACCGCCATTAAAATTTTAGACTTATATTTTGTTGATATGTCAAATAGAATAATGAACATGGTCAATGAGTGACCTGACATTGCATATTTTTTGGTAAATATAATTTATTAACGTTTTACATTTTCTTCATTTTATTTTAAGTTCTATTTCTTTGTTTTTTGCTAATAAAATGTTTGGGTTCGTTGAACTTTGATTGCTTAACAAGGTTAGGGCAGGTCTCAATGCTTGACGAAAGCTAATAAGTTACTTACAGACCACCTATCAAAGAGATTGTCAAACCAAGAGTGAAAGTGGAGCATACGATCTTGCGAGAAAGTTAACTTTTCAGTTTTATTTTTCAAAGCAATACTTGATTTAATTCCTATTTTCCCTATCACATCTCCATGTGCCCCGCCAACCCATTATTAACTTGACATATTAGGCGTCAAATTTAATGATAAGAAAATTTTCTCAAATGCGCTCACAGTTTCAGGTTTTCCATATCACATTCTCATTTAGTGATTTTTATAAGCAGCACATGTTCTTATTCCTCAACATTACATTAATAGGTGTATCACCTGCTAATACACTCAGAAAAAAATAAAAAACATATCATTCATGAGACTAAGCTCTCTGTTGTTATTGCATTATAGACTCTATGAGTTGCCTTCTTTGCCTGAACAAAATACATTAGAAAAAATAAAGGCTTGTCAGCACCCAACAATGTATCACATGAATGTTTAGTGAAAGGATGAAACATATCATAAAGAAAATTGAAGAATTTCACCTCTTTCTCCCAATCAGTGCGTATTGTAATGATCGTTAGACAAAGCACATGAATAATGAGAGCACATATAATTCCCAACCACAGCCCCTACATTATAAATATGTATTAGCAGTTTGAACCAAATCATATGATAGAAATTTTCCCTTAGAATGGACCATAATTTTTACCTTCCCGCCAATATGCAGAACAAAAGCTAATACAACAGCTGCTGGAATCCCGACTAAATAGTACGATCCAAGATTGACAAACGCGCAAATTTTCTGCCAACCACATCCTCTAGCGGTTCCTGATTCATAGTGAAGGTGATCATTTGTAATGACTGATCATTTCTAACATATGTATTCATTGTTTCCGTTTTCTATATCTAATATCTTGCATCAGCTGCTTTACCAACAAAATGATTCATATAACAATATTATACTTCAAATTATTTGCTTACTTACTACTAAACTTTTAGCATCCAAATCTAGTAGCCTTTTTGTAGCATATATTTTATAAGTTCTCATGTCTCTATCTGTTTTAAATTCAGCCCTTATAAAGACCATAAATCAATAGTTATTGAGAACAAAGAGAAACCTGAAAGAACTGCCGTCATTCCATCTACTAAGGCTGTTACTGCAAGAAGTGGCATCATATTTGCTACATATGTGACCACTTCTTCTTCATTGCTATAAGCATAACCCCATATATTGCGAATTAGCATAACCACCGCTCCAACTAAAATGCTCTCAATAAAGGCAATTACTACAACGACACAGACTGCCAAACGTGCAGCCTGTGGATTACCAGCTCCGAGTTCATTTGAAACGCGAATGCTGCAAGAATCATTCAAGCACTAATGAAACTAAAGACAGAAACTTAAGTAAGAGCATTAAAAAAATAAATCAACATGAAAATAACTTTGGAGAATTTTCGCTTAGGAAAATAGTGAGGTTGCTAATGAACTCAAAGAATTGAGAAATACTAACCTTATAGCTCCACTTAGTCCAAATGGGATCATCCAAACGACTGCTGTTGTATTCAAACTGACAAGCCAAGTCACCAACAATAGGTTAAAATAATCAAAATAATATCGAAGAGGATCTCAAATATACATATGAAACTAACCAGATAGAAAGCACCGATGTTTCCAACTTTGGATTTGGAAGGAGACCGGAAAGGAGAACCACTAATTCAAATGACCATATTTCCAAGCTACTCGCCACAAGGCGAAAATAAAAAAATGAAAACAACATATGATAATTTTCAGTTAATAAAATTATATAATAATATGTGGTGTTATACAATACTGAACTATTAGAAAAGGTGATTACCAAACCATTGCAGCTGAAGGAATGGCAAGCTTCAAGAAAATCGGGATATTGTTCGGTGCAAGTGCTTCCCTAGAAAACCCATTCCATGTTTTTTGACATGAAGGAGAAAATTTTACATAGAGTGAGAGTATGGAAACATTGAGCCAATAGGATACAGAATTTGCTATGGCAGCACCTCTGCTACCAAATCCAGACTTGTATACCATATACCAACATAGAGGAAGATGAAGTAATGTCGTAACCATGGAGCTTAACATCATTGGAAATACAATATTTTGAGTTTGTAAGAATCTGTTGAGGCATTGTAGGAGACCATAAGCAAAAAGGGATGGAACCATTAAGTTAGCATAGTTGCCAGCCTCCGTAGATATTTCGTGATCTTGTCCAAGGAAAATGAGAATGGATCTAGTGTTTGCCCAAATAATAGCGAGGGGAATCGCAACGATCATGAGAATGAACATGGCTCTTTGCATGTGTATGCCTAGCATGCGGTACTGCTTTGCGCCATATGACTGGCCACATAACGTGTCCAAGGCACTTGCCATTCCGACCTATTAAAGCAAAAACAAATAAAATCGAATTTACTCTTTGACAAAGGGACAAGGTTTAGTACATACAATACCCTTTAGTGTATTAAACTTGAGTAGTAATTTGAGTAAAAACAAATTAACTGACATACAAAAGACTATTATCCATTATCTGGTCATAAATTCAAGTTTGAATAATTAAATCCCAATTATGATCAAGTTTAGTCTTAGGGGTATTGGGAAAAGGGAACAAATCAAAGGAAGGTTTGATTATGTAAACAAATATTAAACTTAAATTTGGACAGTACGATCTTAATCGAATAACAACCGATATGTGATTGCGTGAGTGCATGGATTTGCTCACTACAGCAAATACATATCCTAATTAAGCTCATGACTCGCGCCATTTTATTACCATTGAGTTGATATTCTCTACGGTTTTCAAAAGAAACTGAGAGCACAATTTATGAGTAGACACAAGTAGACTACTGCTGAAGTCCATTTTTTAAATATTTTAAAAATTGAATCCCATTATCTTATTTGTGTTTATCTCTCTAAATTTTATTCTTTGTTTTCAGAGAGATTAAGAGGATCTTGACCCATCACCATTCACATTTAGACACTATACATAAACACATCTTTCCGGCAATGATTCGAACATTGTCTCTTAAGCGAGATTCAACCACAGATCTTAGTTCACTCAAACTGACATTAATATAGTAGTTATACTTACTGAATTAATAATGGTTTAATAACATTGCAACAAAAAAAAAACAATGAGCACTATTGATGAAAATTAAGTTAGTTTGTTCTGACATTTTTGTAGTAAAATAAATAGGAAAAGAAGAAAAAACTTACCAGTAAACTGAAACCAGTAACAGAAGCAAAAGAGGTAGCCATAGAAGCACCAGAGAGAGATAACTCACTAAGATGACCAACAAACATAAGTGAAATAAGACTGATACCAAAATTTAAGAGTGTAACTGATATCAATGGTCCTGATAACCATAATTGTGTCTTCACTTCTGCAACCAATTTTCTTCTTTCTTCTTCCTTGTTTTGTTTTGTTTCTTCAACGATCAATGAAGAATGAAGAGACATGTTTTGGTTTTGTTTTTTTCTTTCTTTGTCCCTCAGTGTTTCTTTCTTTTTTTTGTTGAATTTTATGTGTCTGTTTCTACATCTTCCTATTATTAGTTTCCCAAGAAAAGAGGGAAAGATAGTTTATGCAGTTAATAGCTGTCAGAAATCAAATCTCGGACTTTGTTATTAAAGAAAGGGTTTTGCTAACCAGTACCAAATAGGTACGCACTCTTGGTCTCTATTTGTTAGAATTTAGTCCCCTAAATCTAAATATGGGATTTTAGTTTCCTATTTTACAAGTTATTTTTAAAACATATTTATGTTGGTTTTTAACATGTTAGTGCTATATTACATGTGAATATCGAATATTTGACCTCCTTATCACTCAACTTCTTTACACCTCTATTGAAGTTATCAAATCAACCTTGTACCATTAGGATCCTATTTTACAACTTTCGCATTCGCAATTTTTTTTATATTTTATATTTTATGTCGTTTCATGTTAATTAATGATATGAAATTAAATTTTGTGGTGTGAAACTGCCGATTTGAATAAAAAACAATGATATTCAAAAAAATAAATTTACAGTGAAAATGATGTTAACCACCGTGAGCTTAACTCATTAGGGATATTGCATGCTATATGCAGTGGTCGGGGTTTGAACCCCGAACCTCGCTTCTCCATATTTAATTGTGTGAGCTCTAGCCACTAGACTACCTTATAGAAAAATATGATATTAAATAAAATATGAGAATAGATATATTGATTTCAAGAGTATCCAAAGACTAACTCCACATCTTGACCTATAGTTTTATTTTTGAAGAAACCCATAAATCTTGACCTATAGTTTTATTATTAGTTCTTATTTAGAGGAATTTCATTATTAGTCGATGGCTCAGATTAATTATTAAACATCCCTAAGGTGCTCGTCAAAAACAAAAACAAAAATCGTCCCTAAGGTGATATTTATGTGCATGCTCCTTATATTGAAATAAACTAATTATTTTTTGAAGGGCAAAAATTTATGAATAACCAAATCCTTGCATAAGACGAACAACGACCCACATTCACATCCTACACAGCAAAAGTGTCCTATATAGTTGGAACATCCAAAAAGAAATCCATAAAAACATCAATACAAATACCACGGGTAGCACCAACACAAATAAGAAAAACTAATCACCAAAAACCGAAATCAACACCTAAATCAAATCCAAACCTCCATACTTCCTCACGAATGACCACATATACAAAATCCAATATCCTAACGGCTGCTACTCACCATAAGTGCTTCAAAAAACCATCCAACCAATTAAAACCCCTGAGAACAGAACATCATTTTCTCATCACCTCAGTTGAGCCCAATAAACAACAACCCGAAAAATATTTTTTCCAACACTCCTTTGAATTCCTCCACCACTTGACCCTCGGTCCACTGGAGAATTCACAATGACAAGCACAAAAACTTGAGTTATGAAACTTATTCCTGAACTCATAAAAAAACGATTGGTCCACTAATTAATTCATGTGAAATTGCACATCGATTTAAATTTTTGCATGTTAAATTAAAAAATTCTGATAATGTAACATAGAAACCAAGAAAGTGATGTTAGCATGTAATTTAATTTAACATTAATAAAGTGTATATTCCTGTCAAAAGTAATATCAAAAAGTTCAAAGATTAACCATCTCTGTAAGTCTTCTTGTTTATATTGACTTGGCCTTTTTTTCAGGAAATTGATATTAATTACGTAACCAACTACTTGTCATGTTAATAAACAATTATACTGAACAGTTTATACGCTACTGCTTAGCTTTTTTAGGTAATTAAAGACCTATCACGTGCTAACAAAGTATATATAATAAGTGAATTATTTTATATATAATATAATTAACGTAATACGGGTCACATGATGAGCTTCCATGTATGTGAGATAGTAGATTGATTGTTTGACATGCCTGTTGTGTTGAAATGAAAGGTATAAAATATGTCATCGGTTTTGAGCTGACGAATATGTCACACTACAAGTTGACAATCATCATTTCACTCCACCATTAATTAAGAAAAATGATATTTAAACAATTATTTTGTGACAATTTTCTCTTTTATACTCATATTTTGTATTTACTCTCTATTGCTTTGATCTTTATGTTGTCAATAACCAAATTTCTTTGTTTATTTTAGTTGTCTAAGAGGTTGTCCCAATAAAGGGTTATTAAAATAGCATTCGTCTTAGTTAAAGTTGTACAAAGTGAGACCTAGTTGTCCTTATGGCGTTTATTATACAGCACATAAAAAAAAAATTGTGTTTTATTATATAAGAATAATGTACTAAGGTTAGAATCGAATGAACTAAATACAACAGGATCGTGTGAAAGCTAGAATCGAATGCAATATGGTTAGAATCGGTTCTAACTCCAATTATTAAAAAATAGTAAAAAATTGATCATGACTCCTTGGTTGGTAGTGATGGGGTTGTTTGGAACAAATTGAACTTCAAATTAAAAGATGTTTTCTACATTTGATTTTTGCGTGATATTTTGTTATTTGTTCCCTTGTTTACGACAATAGAAAATGTAGAATATGATATATCAGTGATGTATACTGTTTATACTTAACCAACATTGTTAACCGCCGAACTTGTGTCCAGGTAGTCGAATAAGGATTAGTCGAAAGAAGAATAGAAAAAAAATACTAGCGAGACGAATCTTTTTCAATTCCATTAAATATCACGAAGGTCGTAAGGCTATCATATTCCATCATAGTAATGAGAAACGGGGTGAGAATTGTGATATGGTATGGGCTGTATAGTTCATTATACGGTGAAATTTGGGTAGGTCAGGTCCCTCTTCAGATAGGATTCCCTAGATTATATCAGGTTTCGGATCAAAGGTTTGACCAGGTTGGTCTGATGGGCGTCTGGGGGTTGTGACCAGTTTTGCTAGATTGTGAACAAATCTTGATGCCTCTACCTCTACCACCATATGATCTCCCTCTCTTATCACCTCTTCCACGTGATGAAGAGCCTCTAACATGAGATTGATTAGCTGAAAAAACCTTTGCAATGTTTGGAAAGGGATCCATTAGCATGATCTAAGCTCTTACAACGGTATATTGTTCACTGAACCCTTTAAGCAACCTAATCATCTAATCACATTCTTTATACTCAAGCATCTTGGTCACATCATTACAATTATCAACATAATTATTATTCGAAATCGGGCTAAAATTATCTAATTCTTGCCAAAGTTCCTTTATTTTTGTATAATAATTAAAAAGAAATAGAAGAACCATAGTGTAAATTTCTTCCTAAATATTAGAAACCCTAAAGAAATCACCTTAAAAAAATATGTTTTTCAGTTCATTCTAGATATAAGAAGCATTATCCATCCATAAGATACTCTGAGAAATTTCAGATTAAACTGAGTTACTGAGCGATGACATGATCATGGTGTTGCCTACCCCATTCTATAGAGTTATGATCTTCATCTGGAGGTCTTGGTAAGGCACCATTGATGAAAGGAAGTTTCCATATAGACGAGGTGTAACAAGAACAATACCAAGATTTTCATTTGAATGCATGAAATAGGGGCTAATAGTATATTTCGAATACCCTTTGTTCTTGGTGTTTGTGTATCCACCATTAACACTTTTAATAGAACTGAAACATGGTGGTGAAGAAAATAGAAATAACATATAAGAATGTTGATCAGGAAAGTAGACGAATGTGATAACAAAATTTGTCTTCAATACAAAGAGATAGACATAAAATATGAGAGACACGAATCAAAAACAATCAGAATTCATGAATCAAGAATCAAATGAAAAAACAATTTATTAGAATTGTTACGAGGAAATGTCGAGATTTCTAAACAAAGAATGCAGAAATGCGCATGGAAGAAGATGACTACTCATACAGATGAATGAGGTATCAAATCCAGTTGCATTTGATACTATTGGAGATATAGTTTAGTTTCATATTAGTCTTAGTAGATTGTAGTATAAATAGTTTGTAATCGCCTCATTAGTGGGTGACTTTTACCCATTTGTAATATTCAATTTCCATCAATACAAAGAGCTTTAATACATTTCTTTCATTCCTCCTTCCATGGATGCCATGTTTCATAATAGATACCATGTAAAAGGATGAACATGAATCTCCATGAATGTGAAATCAAAAAAAGCATTCTACTATGCAGCGTCATTCCCATCATTTTCTTATATAACTTGCACAAATTTCTCATCTTCTTGAATATTCCATGATTCCTTGCTTCAGCTATTATTTGCTTGATACAAACAAACACACCACATGCCATTTAAAGCTTTAAAATGTATTTAACACACAAAAAACAAAAATAAGTGTTTTTCAGCCAAAATTGGATAAAATTGGTCCCTTGCACTTTTTATTAAACTTGAATTACGATAAAACATTAAAATGGGGCAGCAAGCCCGTGAGTCAGGCCTTGGTCATGTACTTGTATGATAAGTACAAATTTTTCCTCCTTTCCTTGCATTTTGTCGACACCCTCCATTGACTCTCCTAGCATGTGCCCTTTTCATAGGACCTCATAAGCTTTGTATTGTATCTTTTATGTATTGATGGCTTGTGTCTTCATCATAAGCTCAAACTATTATCTCTATAAATAGTACATGAACAATATGGACTGTTGCATGCAAGTTTTTAATATCCTTGCGATTATAAGATTCGAATCCTATGCAATTGGAGATTCATTGCATTCACGCATTCACAAAATCATTGGTCATTTGATCAAAATCAAACAAATTTATATTCAAGCTTTATTTTAATTGTAAAACAAGATCAGACAAATGACTCAGCCTTCCATTTACCTTTACCACCTATGGATGCCACATATCGAGTTGCAATTGTGTGCATAATAGAGTAGAGGGAAGATAATGGAGCAGGACCAGTTGGAAATATTTTTGCACTTATGCTAGCAAAATATTATAAGAATAAAGATAGAGACCTACTTTCCTATTATTATAAGATATATATTGTTATAAATAACATTTAGGTAAATATAACTTAGTCAATTACCTCCCTCTTGCCAGAGTTTACTAAATCACATTTCCTTCCTCTTCTACACAAGCTTCACACACGACAAATTTATTTTTGCATACCCACACTCTAGCATGACCCCCTTATTTATGATCCGTCACTTGTGCACTTAAAACCATATCACTAAGCTTCTCTCCAAGACATTGTGTTAAGCAAGCATACATGCCACTGAGCAAATTTAGTGGTAATCATTGGTCAATAAATTCATCAATGTCCTTCTCCATTTTGATTCATATCGAATCAACTATCAAACCTTCAACATTGTAATTATCTACAACATATAATTCTCAAACAAGTTTACAATAGTTTATAAATACTGGAAAGAAAAAAGATTGAAGGCATGAAATTATATAATAACAAAATAGATGATATTTGAATAAAAACCAACATTTTTTTAGCTAACACATTTGAACATGTCTTCATTGCTACAAAATGAAAACATGAGAAAAGGTATAATTTTCTTTATTCAACGATTTTCAAGTCTCATGAGAGAAAATAACGGTGATAGCAGATTTAGTGCTTATAGATTACCTTTAGCAAGAAGATTTATACATCAATTAGCAAGAAGATTCTAAAAATTGAAATGTTGATAAATTTAAAAAACCAAGTTAAATATCACTGTTGATACACATTATAAAAACCAAGTTACGAAATTACATTTTCTTAAATGAGATAAATGGTCAAATATGTTATCAATATTAGATGATCTCATATGGTCGACGAAAGAGATCAGATCTCATGATGGTTGTCACCTCGTGGGTAGAGGCGTAGAGCTTCCCGGTCGGACGCCATTGAGAACCACCACCACTATTGTTACTAATAAATAGTAAAATCAATTAATTAAATGGAAAAAGAGTTTTTAAATAATTAATAAATAATTTATTAATCTATTAAATAATTTTGTTAAGGGTTCCAAATGGGTGTATGATTTTATGGCATGTCTATATAACACTAGCCTAACGTATGATTTTCTCTTTTTTGAAATGAATGGACTTTCATTATAATTTAATTATTGGTTAAAAATAAGGACTTGACAAGAATGGGCTTCACTTCTTTTGATTATAAAGAATGAACTTTCACTTCTTGTTAAAGCAAAGATATATGTTTAATTAGTAGTATATATCCTGAATATCTCCAAAAAAAATTAATTTGCATAAAAATCATAATATACTAATTATAGTTTATTGTTAAGTTAAATATGTTTAATCCCTACAAAATTTAAACATTTCATTTTAAGTCTACGTAAAAAAATTATTTAATTTTTAGTATATACAAAATTGTACTTCAAAAAATGAATTGAAAATTAGATTTTAGGTCTAAATTTTTGTTGCTTGATTTTGGAACAAAAAAAATTTGTTCCTTATATCTTGACCTTTCGGTTTTAAAAAAATTGATATTTAATTCATATCGTAATAAAAAATTCTAATATTTGCATAAAACTTTTATAATATTATAAACATGGCTAGAAAAATTTAAAAGTTGAAGAATTATTTTAGAAACTCAATCGGCTTTTATCCATGGTAGACAAATCCTTGATGATATTTTTATTGCAAATGAGTTGGTGGAGGATGTTAGGCGCGAGAAGAAGGATTTGCTCCTTTTCAAAGTTGATTTTGAAAAAGCATTTGATTCTATAGATTGGTCCTATCTTGAAGTTGTTATAAAAAAAATTGAATTTTCCTACCTTGTGGCGTAAGTGGATTGTGGAATGCATTACTATGACATCAGCTTCAGTCCTTGTAAATGGTTATCCTACAGATGAATTTAGATTAGAACGGGGCTTGAGGCAAGGTGGCCCACTTTCGAATTTAGATTAGAACGGGGCTTGAGGCAAGGTGACTCACTTTCACCATTTTTTTCTTAATATCATCCACTACAAGAAAGCTTGAGTATTCCGACCAAAAATTTCCGAGGAACAATGGTTTCTCGTTAAAATTAAGGATTTCCGAGGAACTTTTTCCTTGGTATACACATGTAAGAATCTCTGCTTCCCCCTTCTGCAAACTCGGTGTGGCGCACTTTTCCAAGTTAAATACCAAGGAAAATGTTCCTCGGAAAACATGTTGTCATTATTAAATTCTTTTCAAAGCATGTATGACCGTTGTAATGTATTAAACAAGGATTTTATTGCATGGCAGCTATCTTGTAATAATTTCCCTCAATAATTTTTACACCAAACTTTTAATTATATTACCTACCTCCCTCTTCAATAATTTCTACAATCTCTAAATGCTCATACATTCTAAAAATTGCAGATATCTCTTCTAAACTTTTTCAAGAACTTCTCCATTCTCTAAAAATCATTTTCACTTAAATCATTTGAAATTTAGCATCAAATCATTGTTATTGGTATGTTTTACAAATGTATTTTTATTTTATGTATATTGTTGATTTAGTTTTTTTTTACAATGTTAATTTATCAATCTATTTATAATCTCAGTATCATTAATTAGTTATATACTTTTGATCATAGTTATTTATAATCTCACTGTCAATTTCTTGTTGATGCTTAATTTTTTCTATTTATTGCTTAATTTTTTTATTTTTTATTTTTATTTTTAATTCTTTAAATGTAAGGTTAATTAGTAGTAAAAATGTTAATTTGTAAAAAGAAATTGTGTTGGTAAAAAAAATGT
>Ga0228710_1009255_pt1 | contig 13760 bp, 4 predicted proteins | sample MedpolnodulmetaG_FD_177995 | JGI IMG/M metagenome (GOLD analysis project Ga0228710, IMG submission 177995) | Root nodule microbial communities from Medicago polymorpha collected in Santa Monica, California, United States - pink nodules | ecosystem: Host-associated > Plants > Roots > Nodule...
CACTTCAATTCCTCTTATATAAACGTGTAATGATTTAGGTTTTATTATTGAATTTTAGACAATCGTAAAGTAAATAAACTCATACCCTAAATTAGAGGTTATAAAACACTAGTACTGAATTAATAAGAGATTTTGTTTTTTGACGTAACAAATATTTTAACTATTCAATAATAAAACCTAAATCATTACACGTTTATATAAGAGGAATTGAAGTGCCAAAATTGTAACCAAAAAAAAAAGAAAGAAGAAGTGTCAAAATTCATTACTTCGATTTAGGATAAGACCGATTTTAATAAGTAGACCTCAGTAATGAATATCATTAATTTTTCCCTTATGCCATTAATTTTAAGCAATGATATTTATACATATAACTTTGATGACAATTTTATTTTTCTTTTCTTTATTAGTTAAAAACAGTGCAGAGAAAGATAAAAGATAAGAACAATATCATATGAGTATGAGACAGAAAGTTATTCAAAAGTTGTCAGAAAATAAGTTATTCTATGAACATTTGCTAAAAGACACCAACTAATTTTTATGAAGGTGTCTTTTAGCAAAATTATAACTAAAAAGTGGAAATTACACCTTAAGGCGTGAGTTGCTAAAAAACACCTTCATTTCATTAATGGCTTCTAGCAAAACCCTTATATAAATACCATTTATTTTTTCATTATTTCTTTCTTTGATAAACGAATAATAAATAAAGTGTATATAAATTGAACCAGGTTTCATTCAACATACATCAAATGATTTCTATGAGTAGCTGTCAAAAAATAAAAGTGTTTTCTCTTGGTCAAATAAGAAAAAGGGCAAGTTATTTATCTCAGTAAAAAAAAACAAAAAAAAGGACAAGTGATTTATCATTGATCTTATCCTTTCTCTTTTGCCATATATGGATCCTCACTGTCTCTGTAGTATACCTTGAATCTTCCTCTATTTCCAATTAAGTTGACCCACACATCACCACGTCATCCCATCTACAATCTTTACAATTAATGAAACAAAATTATATCTGGTAATTATCCATCATTTCATTTTCCATTAAATAATCACATTTTCAACTTCCTCCTATATATACCCTCCTTCCTCAAAACAAACCTACCACCTCATTCATTCTTCTTTCTCTAATACATACAATACAATACAACCCTCTTCACTCTTCTTCATACTTTACTCATTCCTTCAACAACAAAAATACAAAGTTAGTTAGTTATTAAAAAAAATATTTCAAACTTTGTTAGTTACTTATTAACTGAATAACAGAAAAAATGGAATTAGGAGGAAGTTCCACTGATGAAACTATCACAAGCAATGACTCTCTTTCCGCGAACCAATCTACACCGCCGCCAACGCTGAACTCACTCAGTCGCGTTGGCAGCGGTGCTAGCGCTGTCGTGGATCCAGAAATCTACGGCGGCTCCGGTGAGGCGGAGTCTCGCAAGCTTCCGTCTTCGAAATACAAAGGCGTGGTGCCACAGCCGAACGGACGTTGGGGAGCACAGATTTACGAGAAACATCAGCGTGTGTGGCTTGGTACGTTTAACGAAGAAGACGAAGCAGCCAGAGCGTATGACATCGCTGCTTTGAGATTCCGTGGAAAAGATGCTGTTACAAATTCTAAAAGTCTGGCCGGCGTTTGTAACGATGCAGACGAAGGTGAAACTGAGTTTCTAAATTCACATTCTAAGTCGGAGATTGTTGATATGCTTCGGAAACACACCTACGACGATGAGCTTAAGCAAAGCATGCGTGGCATGTGCGGTGGAAGACAGCGGCGTAACGGAGAATTGAATGGTGTGGTTTCACGTGGCGCGTGTGATGCTAAGGCGCGTGAGCAGTTGTTTGAGAAAACGGTTACGCCGAGTGACGTAGGGAAGTTGAATCGGTTGGTGATACCGAAACAGCATGCAGAGAAGCACTTCCCGTTGAATGCAGTTGCTGTCGCCGTCGCAGGCGACGGAGTTTCGCCGGCTGCTGCGGCGGCGAAGGGTTTGCTTTTGAATTTCGAAGACGTTGGAGGGAAAGTGTGGCGATTTCGTTATTCTTATTGGAATAGTAGCCAGAGTTATGTTTTGACCAAAGGATGGAGCCGGTTCGTTAAGGAGAAGAATCTCCGAGCCGGTGATGCGGTTCGGTTTTTTAGGTCAACTGGACCGGACCGGCAGCTTTACATTGACTGTAAAGCAAGGAGCATTGGTGTTGTCGGTGGTGAGGTTGATAATAATAATAATACCAGTGGCTTGTTTATTACGGTTCGACCGGTAGTTGAACCGGTTCAGATGGTTCGGCTTTTTGGGGTGAATCTTTTGAAACTACCTGGTTCAGATGGAGTTGGTGGTAGTTGCAATGGAAAGAGGAAAGAAATGGAATTGTTTGCCTTAGAATGCAGCAAAAAGCCAAAGATAATTGGAGCCTTATAGCATTATATTAATCAAAAGTTATTTTTCTTTTTAATTTTTAAAGTTTTTGTGAATTTTCAAATTATGTGATTGATCAAATCATGAGAATCATGAGGAAAAGAATTAGAAGAAGTAATAGTGGTGTAGTTGCAACTTGCAAGTTGCAAGAATGCACGTTGCAAAAGCTGAATTGTACATTATTAGACAAAAATTTGTGACATTAGGGCAACAATAATTGTTGTATGTATAACAACAAAAAATTATTTTTTGAAGATGAAATGAAGGAAGACAACTGTTTATTCTATGTTCCACTGTTCTTATAATGATAATAGCAATGTACAATCATCATTTCATCCCTCAAAATATCATTATTTCATGTTAAAGACGTGTATGATATTTTGACACCCATATATAAATTGGATATTTGTGTCACTATATCATAGATATTAATTCATGTGGTGGATTCCATTCAAAAAATATCACCTCTTGACAAATGAAAATAGTTTTACCTTTGATTTGTGTTATTTTTGTTTAGAAAAATGAGAAAGGTGTGCCAAATATTTAGAACAAATTAGTGATTCATATACATAGGGTCCAGCAGGCATGACCTAGGAAGGTGTGAACAAGTTGATTAAGAGACATTTGTCCAATAAAGAAAGACCTACTACTTGGCAAGTTGGTACTACGTACACTGTACATGGCCCATAGCCTTCTTCTAATATTCTCATAATATTCTAGACTTTCGCAGTACATTGTTTTTGGAATGGTCAAAATTCCACAAAGAAATTGCACAGCTTGCATTATTCTGCACCACGTAAAAGAAATTGCAATTCTTTCCCTACATAAAAAGAGGGACAAAAACTGCTACTCAGTCTTGGTTTCAGTACAAGTTTTAGAGAAGATCTGTTAATTTTCAACTCCACAAATGTCTTAGTTTTGCCTTCTTCTTTTTTGATTAAATATTAGTATAAGTATACTACTAAATCACTTCTAGAAATACTGCTTTTAGAAATTAAAATTTCAGTCACTAAATTAAGAAAATAGTGATTGATTCAAAGACCAATTTGAATCAGTTGGTTAACCACTAGCCGTAAATGTATAGTGATTGATTTTTATTTGGGTCTCTAAATCGGCCATTTAATAGCAAATTTTGAGCAGTGAATGAATGATATTATATGTGGGTAACTAGTATACTCGATATCTCAAGGTTTTGAGTAGAAAAATAATGATCAATGTCCCTTAGTAGTCCTATTTTTTAGCGGGTTGTTGTTTCTTCATACACCCCGACTTCCCAACTTTATTTTCTCATTATAGTTTAAAAATTGTATAATATGGGATATATGGTTGGAGTTTAAATGTGATTGCAAAGACGAAGCTAACCAATTATTTACGAGGTGGATATATATATATATATATATATATATATATATATATATATATATATATATATATAATTAATTTAATCCATAAAATTTGTTTACTTATATAAAATGTAAACTATAGTAATATCAAAAGAGCAAAAACTAACAAAGCTCTCCTTTTAGATGTTTAATATACCGAATGTATCAATATGATGAAATAGATCTATCAAACAAGTCATAATATTTTGAGTATTTTATTTCGCTTAACTTTTAAGAAATAAATTTATTTAGAGTAGCTAAATATATTTTATTAGGGTAGATAAACATATAATACCCTTAATCATACAAATAAAAAAAAAATAGTTTTTGGGTAGCCAAAGTTACCCAATCCTTACTCGTAGTTACGCCCCTGTGTGAGTGATAGCATTATTTCGATTAAAAATGAGTTAAATAAAAGAAGTAAATAAGAGAAATTAGTCATATTTATTGTCTCTTAAGTTTTTGAATTTGGAGATGTGATGTAAAAGTCCCTTGGTAATATTAATCATTAGCTCGTTTTTGCTCATGTTCATCGGATTCCTTAACCATATATTCTCATAGTTATTTCAAAATAATGGAATATATAATTAGCTAGTTTTTAGTGGGGAATGACAATTACATCCATTGATAAAATACTAACAACATGTAACCAAAAGCTCTAAATTAATAAGGTGCATGCAACCTTAATTTTATTCTTGATGTTAATGATTTTAGATTAAAATTAGTATTTGTTCCATGCTTTTTTTCTTCATATTATCAAGTTGTAGAAAGAAAAAAAAATCATATTTTTAATGTTACCCTTTTTTAATCCGTATTTGAAGCTTTTTGCATACGATCTGTCTTTTTTGAAACTACTATTGCTGTCCATTTCAATCTAACCTTACGCTTATCCATTTCGAAATTTCTTTATTACTTTGTTTCTTATGTTTTTTTCCCATATATTCTTTTTTCCCATTTAGATTTATACGAGAGTGATAATGATGCATTAAAATATAGAACCTTAGCTTTTGTCAATCTGTTTCAGTTTTTATATAGAATATAATTTCTTGTTTTCTTTAGACCCAAATGAACTTTATTAGTCCGAAAAATATTGATTGAGTTTTTGTATTCACAGTTTTTTCTTATTTTGATTTGTAATGTTTTGAATAGATTTCAAAGATATGATGTTGTTTTTATTATTTATTAAATTATCATAGTTAAGACGTGGGTAACAAATATTGATGTGGAGTACGTAGGTATCAATGGGTTTATATAAGGAGACTAAAGTTGCTCAAAAATAAAATAAAAAAAGAAGACTAAAGTTGCCACTCACGCAGATATATTTTATTTTTTAAACCCAGATACAGGGACAATTACTATAATATGGTAAAACATTTTAAAATTTTATTGAGTGTTGGTTGTAGATAGGATTGATAACAAAGTTATTTTTATTATTGTATATAGATTCAAGCTATCTCTTTTTAATCTTCAACAAATGGATCCATAACTTTTGTTATGAAAAAAATCTTGCTTGGTATAAAATTGTCTATCTAACATAAAAATTACTTTTTAGCACTATATTTGTAGGGAAATTAAGTTGCGAGACAAAATAATCAAACTTGCAAAATTATTTTTGAAGAAGCAAACTTGCGAAATAATACTTTTTGTGAGGAAGAAAATCACTTTTTATATAGATTATGGTGCTCCTAATTGAGTGTGATCAAGACATTCCAACATTTGCATATGAACATAAATATTAATTTGCGAATCTGTGGGTTAGAGCTCTTATAAATAGATCATCTTAGGTGACATATACACTTCGACACTCACATACAATTGTGACATGCGACAAAAATATTAAAAGAATAGATGAGAGGAGGTGATTGTGTGATGTGAAATTACTAAAATACCCCTGCCACATGGAGGTGTACATGAGAGGTACATAAAAGGGTGTCTACCTATCTTTTTCTGTGGGTTAAGTTGTTGTCATTCATCTAGATATCTAAAAGATTCTCACATCCTTAAAATTTTTGCACGTAAAAGTGCATCTTACTCGTGAAAATCTATTGTTATGGTAGTTGTTTAACTAAATCGTGTCATCAATTTCAAAATACTCTTACAAAAATCGGTGATATGACATGAAGAGTGGTTTGATAAAGAATATCGAAGAATCTGTATAGGAAATACGTGACATGATTCCCTTTAACGTAATCAAAACATTCACCTTCTTATAAACGGGTTGGGATCCTCCGCACACTAAAATAGTTTCTTGTACACTCAACCCTATGATACAGAAAAAGCAAAGCACAAAAACAAAACTTGATTTGCTTGCAAAAGCTAATCTGTCTACAAGTAACAAAGAATTGAAATGGCAGAAACAACAGTGTCATTTGTTTTAGAGAAACTCTGCAATCTTGCAGAAAAAGAAGCAACTTTGCTTATAGGTGTACATGGAGACTTTCAATAGATCAAACATGAACTTGAGAGCATCAAAGCCTTCCTCAAGGATGCAGACACAAGGGCTGTTGATGAAGGAGAAGGAGTCAAAACATGGGTGAAGCAGCTGAGAGAAGCATCTTTTCGCATAGAAGATGTAATTGATTGTTATAACATGTATTTGGTACAAATGGTGAACTATTCTGGATGCATAGATCCAACAAAGAGGTAGCTCAAGTTACCAAAACCATGAAAGAAAGGCATAAGATTGCTTCTGAAATGAAAAACATCAAGTCTTCGGTTGGTGAAATCAAATAAAGAAGTGCAAGGTATAACTTTACGGCTGAAAATGGACAAGCAAGCTCTAAAGAGACTACTGGAAATGAATGTTTTGGTGATATATAAATGGCTTCGCATTTCATTAAAGAGACTCAAGTTGTGGGATTTGAGTCCCCAAGAGATGAATTGGTTAGTTGTTTGGTGGAGGGAACCAATGACCTCATGTTGATTTATGTGGTTTGTATGGGAGGACTAGGAAAAACAACTCTTTCTAAGCATGTTTTTTATAACAAGCTTCTGAAAAAGCACTTTGATCGTAGGTGTTTCATCACAATTTCTCAATACTATAAAATGAAAGAGTCGTTGATTGATATGTGTCATACCCTAAATTTTGACCAATTATATTTTTATTCGCATTTTAATCAGTCATAACTTTTTCTTTTGCGTTTTAATCATTTAAAACCGTTATTCGTATAGTTAAACTTTTTATTCGCATTTTAAGTATTTAAAACTTTTTATTTGTGTTCTAGTCAGTTGAAACTTTGTTCGTTTCTTTAAATAGTTATTCGTATTTTAATCAGTCAAAAAAATTTTGTTTGTATGTTGAAAGTCGAGTGATTTTGTCATCTCAGACGAAATTTCGGCAGAGAAGTATTTTAAAATACCTCATTTGGTTACCGAAAGGGACAATTTTTATTTTCCTTTTTAGTGATTTATTATTTCTTTAGTCTTTTTTTTATTAATGTCTTTTAATTATTTAATATTAATTTACGTTTTTTTATTTTTATTAATTAATTAATTCTTTTTTTAGTTATAAGAAGCCCTTTGTCTTTATTTATGTGTCCATGTGTCAGTTTCCTATTGGTCTCTAAAGCATCCAAAGCTGTCCAGAATTCTTACTTTCTCTCCAAGACTGTTCAGGTGTCACAAGGTCATTGGCCTAAAGTTTCAAAACCCTAGTTTTCCATCTATAAATAGTGTCATTTATGACACTGTTCAAGAGAGGTCAGAGAAATCAAAACGCGTCAGAATTGTCAACATCAATTAATCACAAACACCTTTTTCTTTCTCTTTCATACAATTACGAATCAAACACTAAAAATCATCAAAAAAATCGATGAACATGATGAATATCTCAAGAACATAACCAAACAAAATCTCAAGGAATCCACAATTTCCAGTTTCGAAAAGCATCTTCAACACATCAACTCGTGTTCACAACAACACCATTTGCAAGCAAACGGTTCGGAATCGATAGATCCGAGCCATTCCAAGCTTGCTCAAACCGAAATTAAAGGGACAGAAGCGGATTCAAAGCATAGCGAAGCAAATCGAAGTTTTCCGTCTCATCTCTTCTTGATTTCTCCGATCTAAAGCCAAGGTAGCCGTTTTGTTTGTTGTTGTTGTTCATCCCTGTTCTAAAAAATTTATTTCCGAAAATGAGAGTGTAGATCTAGGCTTTGTGTGTGGTTTTTGGTAAAAACTAGTTACGGATCCGTGAAGAGGAGAAGAAGAGCGAGTTGTTGGTACAAATTTTTTTCAAAAAAAAAACGCTCCGACGCGGCGGCTCTCAGGCCGACCACCGCATCGGAGTAGCTCCGGCCACCATCTCCTCCTTCTTCTCCGACCGCTCTTCAAAGGAAAGAGTAGAGAGCTTTTCTCTCTAAGTGTAACTTAGAGAGAGAAGTGAGTTAGGTTATGTTATATTTTTTTGTTGATCTGGCTTTTATATTGGTTTTTGTTTGAACAATTCCCTACACGCGCGCGTCCATGCTATTATTGCGCTCCATCGCGTTAGTAGCCATCAGATCTGGATCGTTCCTTGATCTGATGCTTTTTTTGAATCATTTTTGAATCGTCGTGCTTCCAGTGTTTGTTTTCTTGTATTTGCGTGTTGTGTTTTCTAACCCTTGGATCTTTGATCCTGTGGCTGTGATGAGTTGATGCAGTGAATGAATCTGGACCTCTTGATTCATCAAGTGGTCCAGATTCATCCTGTCTGAGCCCCTTTGTTTTATTTATTTTTCTTCACTATTTTTCATATATTTTACACCACTCTTTTTTTCATTTTAATGTCTCTTTTTATTCTAAAAAATGTGCTCTCTCTTTTAAAACTTTCTATCTTTTAATATTTGTTTTACTTGTTCATTTCCACTACTTTTTTTTGTTATTTGCTTGATTGTTTTTAAATTGCGATTTATTTTATGCTTATTTTATTTGTCGCTTATTTCTAATTTAATTTATGCTTAGAATTTTTGCATGCATATTTAATTATTGTCATTTATTTTATTATCATCATTTGTTTAGTGTGTATAATAGGGAATTTATGTAATACATGCATTTTATTTCTTGTCATTTATTTTTGCTTGAAGACCTTATAATGTATCTAGGAGGCTATGTAATTATGTAAATAACACACGCACCGACACATGCACCGACACCATCCCACTTTATTTATTGCTTTATGCTTGGATTGTGAGTGAGGACCAAAATGGATTAGGGACCAACTAGGATTAAAAACTTGACTAATTTGAGTGCCTTAAAAGTAAACAACTAGTAATTTAGGTCGGAATTTTACTTGGGATCCAACATCCTCGGTAATTCTTTTCACATTGTATTTTTCAGTTACGTGTAGGTTTTTTACCGTTAGTTTAGAAAAACCATTTTCCCAAAAAAATCAAATATGCAAAACTTCAAAAATATTTTCTTAAGAAATCTTGGATTTTAACCCAAGTGACCCTCTTCCTTTTATTTCTTAATCAAATTTTTAATCAATTTTAACCATATTAGACTTGGTTTCTTTTAACTAAAATTAATTAATCTCACCTCATTTTGTTTCTCTTATGCCTTGAGGCCTCTTTCCCCTTCTTAAAACTATTTTCAAAAACTCTAAAAATAACCCAACCCACAAAAATAATTTTTGAGAGTGAACTACATTGGTTTTGATCCCTTTTTAGGGTATGTAGGCAAAGGAGTTAATCCTTCCAAATCAAATAAAAATAACCAAAAACATACTCATTCTCCCTCCATTCTTTCACTTAGACATTTAGGCAAGTATTTTTAAAATAAGTAAATGAATTAGCACAAGATAAATTAGGCAAAAGGTTCCAACGGAATACCGTAGTCGTGTAGGGTGCTTAACACCTTCCCTCCGTGAAATCAACCCCCGAATCCATAACCTCATAAGGGTTTTTACTTACTTTTTCCCTTCCCACGAATAAAAGTTAAGAGTTCAAAGATTGAAGATTCAAATCAATCAATGGTTTGATATCCGAAAATCAGGAGCACAATATGGTAAAGAATTTTTGCAACGACAACAGTGAGCCTACACCAAAGGGTCTGCAAGAGATGGATGGGATTACATTGATTGCTCAAGTTCCTTGAATCAAAAAGATATTTAATGTTTTTTGATGATGTTTGGAAAGAAATTTTTCGTGTAGATTTCAAGCGGAAACTACACCCATTTAAATATACTTGGGTAGATATTGCCATGAGGGTGTGCGGAGGTGCAACCACATGGATGGCCACTTTTTTTTGTGTGGGTTTGCAGGCACGTGCGTACGCACGTGCGTGCATGCTTATGTGTATGTATTACTTAGTAAAAAAAAAAAAACAGGGCACAAGCTTCATACTTCACACAGGTCACTCAAAATCTCAAGGACAATACAAACTTTGCTAATATATGATTCGAAAGAGAATATAAATTAGACTACAGTTCCTCTTCTCGTTTACTAAACCTTACTTTAACTCCTTAAATATTGGGCCCGATGATTTCTTCGAGCTCTAGGGCTTGGTTGAGGTTATGAATATAATTTACTGTCCCAACTGTAATAAAACAAAAGTAGTAACAAAACACTTACGCATACATCCAATCAGTTTTATGATGGTATATTTTAACAACCACGGCCTTTTTATTAATTGAATTAACAAGTATTTTTTATATTTTTAAAGAAAATGATTGTGACGTAACAGATAAATGATCTAACGCAAATTTGAATTTTTTTTCTACATCAGCGCTTATTTGGTTACTAGTATGATATCTTTTCAACTATGTAGATAGGTATATAAAACTCGTGATGTTTGATTTTGGACAGAAATTGAGGGTTAATTTGGCACCTTACTCCCACTAATTACCACATTTGTTGTTTTGTTTTAAATTTCACATGTTGTGTCACTCTATCTCTCCGGGATGGCTCCCTGCAAATACAGAGGAGCCATTGATATTGGGTTTCAACTATCAATCACCATTGGTGTATTTTTCGCAAATGTGTTGAACTATATTTTTTTCAAAATTTATCAAAGGGGTTATGAGACATGAAATTGAAAACGTAAAACTTTCATTATGCATGTTTGATTTTAAGAATTGAAGATGTTGCATTGATTTGTTTGTGTATTTTTACAAAATTGATTGTGTGCGAATGATAGCATGATTGAAAGGTTTATTGATTTAGCCACTAAAATAATTTGATTGATTGGGTTTTATGGTGAAGTGATTCTTATTGTATATGAAAAAAGAAATTATAAATATGAGCTAGGTTTTCTGAAAATTACTATATAAAATAGCTTTAGTGCAAGATTTTTAATAATTTATTGATTTTTAATTTTTAGACAGGACCAATTGCATAAGTTGCAGTTATAAGTTGGCTGCGTTCAGTAAAATAATATGAAATATTTGATTTCATATGAATGATTCAATCATTGGTTTTATGGACTGCAATTCTGGAATTGATTTTGCAGATCAGTTTCAATGTTAGATTTTTCTGAAATTGATTACTTTGAATTTGGATATGGGACCAAATACATTGTCTTAGTATATGTATTAATTATCTGTAGAAAAATTTACAAAAATTACTAACTTCAATTTATTTTTCGTTGATGGCTTTGATTGACAGATGGTTTTACAAAAAAATCTGTTGTATAATATATATATATATATATATATATATATATATATATACGCTTTCATATTTTCTGTCGTTCAAAAAAGGTCTTGAATGGTGAATGTTACATGAAAGAATGATGATTGACCTAAATATGAGTTCTATGTGAATTGGACATTTCTTGTCTGTAATATGTTAATGTCTAATGATTGTTTAGATGATTGATAAGTTGAGTGGGAATATTAGGATTCGCCCCAGCTAGGTGGATTCTCCGTCTACAACGGGACGTGTAAGAAGGGGTAAATGAACACCGTTTATTGGAGTTAATGTATCTCCACCTTACCAAATTATTTCTCTAATGGTTTAGGTTATCGAGGTTTTCCCACGTTTGGTAACCTACAGATTGCTTATAGTTTTTATAAGTGATAATTTTAAGAATAAGTGATTGGATAGTAATGTTAATTGTGAATAATTAACTGATATCTTTTAACCGAATATATTTAATTTCTTGATTAGATCAAAATCTTATGAAAAAAATTGTTCAATGGCAAGATTGTATTTTTCCCATGTCGGAAAGCTCACTGAGATAATTCATATCTCACCCCATGTTGATTTCCATTTTCAGGTATAAGTTATTTTTAAAGTACTTTTAAAGACCGGATCACAGTCAGAGTATACTATCAGGGTCTTTCCCATTGTTTTTCTTCAAATTTGTTATTTATGTAACTTTGTAGACGTATATTGTAAAAACCAGTTATTCAAAATTATTTTGATTGAAGTTTCAAGTTAAAATTTTAAAGTCAATTCACATCTCAGATGTAAATCTTTTATATTCTCAATAGTCAAATTTGGACGTTAAAGTGTGTGTCTATATATATATATATATATATATATAGATAGATAGATAGATAGATAGATAGATAGATAGATAGATAGATAGATAGATAGATAGATATATTTATGTGTGTGTTTGCATGCGCGTGCGCACGCGCGTTTGCGTGCATGCTTATGTGCGTGTATTACTTAGACAAAAAGAATAGGGTACAAGCTTCATACTTCACACAGGTCACTCAAAATCTCAAGGACGACACAAACATTGCTAATATATGGTTCGAAATAGAATGTAAATTAGACTACAGTTCCTCTTCTCGTTTACTAATCCTTACTTAAACTCCTTAAATATTAGGCCCTGTGTTTTCTTTGAGCTATGGGGCTTGATTGAGGTTATGAATATAATTTATGTGCTCCTGATTTTCGGATATCAAACCATTAATTGATTTGAATCGTCAATCTTTGAACTCTTAACTTTTATTCGTGGGAAGGGAAAAAGTGAGTAAAAACCCTTATGAGATTATGGTCCGGGGGTTGATTTCGCGGAGGGAAGGTGTTAAGCACCCTACACGACTACGGTACTCCGTAGGAACCTTTTGCCTAATTTATCTTGTGCTAATTCATTTACTTATTTTGAAAATACTTGCCTAATTGTTTAAGTGAAAGAATGGAGAGAGAAGAAGTATGTTTTTGGTTATTTTTATTTGATTTGGAAGGATTGACTCCCTTGCCTACATACCCTAAAAAGGGATCAAAACCAATGTAGTTCACTCTCAAAAATTATTTGGTGGGTTAGGTTGATTTTAAAGTTTTTGAAAATGGTTTTAAGAAGGGAAAAGGGGCCTCAAGGCATAGAAGAAAAAGGAAGTGAGGTTGTTTGATTTTAAAAGAAATCCAAGTCTAATATGGATTAAAATCCAAGGTTTCTGAAAAAAATATTTTTTGAAGTTTTGCATTTTTTTTTTTGGGAAAAAAGATTTTTCTAAGCTAACGGAAAAACTAACGTTTCGACATAACGTAAAAAAAATAAAAAAGAAGTGAAAGGAATTACCAAGGATATTGGATCCCAAGTAAAATTTCATCCTACAATTACTAGTTGTTCATTTTTAAGGCCCTCAAATTAGTCCAAAAATTACCTAGTTTGTCGCTAATTCATTTGATCCTCGCTCACGATCATGACATAAAGCAGTAAAAATAAATGTGTGAGTGTCGTTGCTACTTCTCATTTATATTTACATTTGTCCCTAAATATATTCTAAAGCATAATAAGCAAGGAAATAAAATGGCAAAAAATGCATGATATGATATTAACACTAAAAATTATTATGTAAAGATTCTATTTCATTCAATAACGATAACATTATGAATGTCATGCCCGCTTGATAGGGTGAGAATAATGCCTATCTACTCTTTTCATGAGAATTGACACCTTCTCCGTCCCTTGTTTTCTCATTTTACTAATTACTTGCTTTAGATGAGTCAAATGAGTCAAATCCAATGTCCAAAGTGTTAGTTTTTTCACAAAGTAGTGGAGTTGTTCCTTCCCAACACTACTT
>Ga0228710_1009256_pt1 | contig 13759 bp, 15 predicted proteins | sample MedpolnodulmetaG_FD_177995 | JGI IMG/M metagenome (GOLD analysis project Ga0228710, IMG submission 177995) | Root nodule microbial communities from Medicago polymorpha collected in Santa Monica, California, United States - pink nodules | ecosystem: Host-associated > Plants > Roots > Nodule...
CCCGACACGTTTAGGGCCGTCCTAACAGGGCTTCGGGATTTATTGGGTCAGGCCAAAAAGTCCAATTGAAATACAGGCTTAAAAAAACTACTCGAGTTAGAAACTCAATTCAAACCCTGTTAGAAATTTGGCTATATATAGAAACTTTTGCACACACTTTTATTCAATCAAAAACTTGGCAGTGCAGGTTGAACGCAAGCATCATGAGTATTCCAACATCTCTTTGTTTATGGAGTATGTCTGAAATTCTTTTCTTGTTTATGTTTTATGCTGCCTTAAGAAACTAAACACTCTATGATTAGGGTTATAAGATGAACCAATATTTATTTTTGGGATAATATTAATGCAATTTCATTATTGAATTATGATTTAAGCCTTATACAATTTTAAATTGTTCCAAACACATAATGGTTTTAGACCCTACACAAACATAAGCCCTAAATGAATCTATTAGACCTTAGGCAGACATAAGACTTGAACTTTCTACGGTATACCCTAGGTTAAGGTATAAAAATAACATACCTTAATTATCTTAATTAAATTAGGATTTTGAGCATGATGGTTAGATTATGATTCATCCAACATGTTTGTACCGCCCTTTGTCTCTATAAATATATCACGGTTTCATAATACAAATCATCGTTTATCAAGCACTTAATCATAACTGATATTGAACTTTACCTTAATTTAACAAAGAAGATAAATGGAGTTCGAAGAATCCTAATCGCATTCAAACATTTGAATCCAAACTTTTATTTAATGCGATCAAACTAATATTTTCATTACGCAAACAATTCAAACTTACAACATTAAAACCCTTTTTTAATTGATAAGTTTTGTAAATTGTCGAGTACTCTCATTTATTTGGTAGAGCATTCAGCCTCAGGAGAAAATCTTTGATAGTCTCTTATTTATTTTTCAAAACCCCAAAATCTTTTTTTTTTTTTTTTATATATAAACCATTATTTACACTTGAATAGAAGGCAAGCGGCAACAAGTTGCGCTGCCAAACCTTTTTGGATGGCAAAACCAATACTCGTAAACACAACATTCATGGACCTAGGAGACATGACATTGTTATACATGACCTTTTGATCTCTATGTAGAAGGTCAACAACCTCTGATGCTAGAAAACCAAAAGTGTTAAAAAAAATACTTTAATAGCACTATTATATATTTTTCTGTCTCAACTGACTACATCCATTGACTAATTACATTTATCTAATCACCACATGTTTACCTTTTCCTCAATTTCTCTTTCTAGATTTTGTGGTAGATTATTTCACTCTTCATTCAATATCTTCAGACGTTGTCTCATTTTATTTTATTTTTAGGAAAACATGCTTATAGCGTTTCATTAATAATAAGAGTTTCAATACAATTGGGTATATCATAATAAACAGCGGGACTAGCTAAGAACGTGGCTTCTCTTGCAAGAGCATGAGCAACCGTGTTGGCTTGTCGCCTAACAAACTCCACCCTAGAGTTAGAAAAGAAAGAACTAAAAAGTGAACGACAAGAAGAAATAATGGATCCAAATTCAGATGAGTCGTTCCTGGTAGATAGAAAGGTATCAGATGTCAACTTAGATTCCTTTTCAAAATCCATACGATCAAACTGTATATCACTTGGCCATTGTAAAGCCTAATGTAGACTTAATGCTTCACCAACATCGACCGAAACAATACAAGGATATGTAACAGTCTTTGCCAGAACAAACGTACCGTCTGAATCATAAATACAAATACTAATACATGTACGATTGAAATGAGAAGAAAAAGCCGCATCGTTGTTGCATTTATATCTCTTGTGACGGTGAAGGCTGTTAATGCCCATCTGATGCAAGGGTAGCAGGAGCATTTGCCAATCAACCACCATATTTCGAGCACGCTCCGCTACCATAACACTGGTTTTTGTAGCATTGTCCCAAACTCTAAAATTGCGATGTTTCCAAATACTTAAAAAAATAGTTGTCAGTCGTTGAGATACGTCAACAAACAACTGCTCGAGAAGCGAGAAAATAGCATCTGTTGTCGAAGTAGTAGTAGATATAGCATGTTGAATAGAGCTCCACAATCTGGTCTTGTGCCAAACCTGAATAGCAAAAGGACAATCAAAAAACACATGCATAAGATTCTCATTGTTCGAATCACAACTGGCAAAGTTTGTTGGGCAAACAACTCTTTTATTTAACAGACGAACTCGCGTTGGTAAACAGCCACAACACATGCGCCAAACTAAGTTCTTGACTTTCGGTGGGACTTTGAGCTTCCAAATCCCTGACCAATACCACGACCGCCAGTTATAGGAGGAGTCAACTAATTCAGTTACACATAACCTGTAAGCATTATGCACAGAATACCGACCATGTCGTTCCGCTTTCCAAATGATTTTATCCTCTTCAACCTGATGTATAAGTGGCGTATGAAGTATTTTATCCGCAATATCCGCACTAAAAACCTGTCTAATCACTTGTTTATTCCAGCTTTTATCATACAAATTCATCAAGCTATTAATAGTGAAATTTCGAACAAAATAAGCACCTGGAATCTCGCTGCTGATAACCTCTCCATTATAAAGCCATGGTTCATTTAGAATAAAGATTGATGCACCAGAACCAATACTCCACCAAACACCACCACGCACAAGGATTGTGCCTAATTTCAGCCGTGAGATAAGAACCAGAAGGGAAGTACTGTGCTTTGAAAATGAGAGCAACCAATGAGTCTGGTTCTGTTATAAATTTCCAGCCCTGTTTTCCTAGCATAGCTAAATTAAAAGCGGAGAGGTCTTTGAAACCCATACCTCCATGAATCTTTGGTGAAGATAGTTTCTCCCAATTCATCCAGTGAATGCCTCGCTGTGTTGCTCTTCCATGACCCCACCAAAAAGAGTTCATCACCTTCTCAATGGGTTTGATTAAGGTCGGATGTAATTGAAAAATTCTCATCACATATGATGGGATAGCCTGCAAAACATATTTTATCATAACCTCGTGACCTGGTTTGGAAAGACACTTACCACTCCAAGAATTAATTTTCTGCCAAACATGATCCTTAATATAAGCAAATGTTGCATTACGGTCACGACTTATCATCGAAGGTAAGCCGAGATATTTACCTGTACCCAAAAAACCTGAACTCAATATTAGTAATAGTATGTTTGAGAGAGTCAGGAACATTACGACCGCAAAATATTTCAGATTTAGGTAAGCTAATGGCTTGACCTGAAGCTAACTCATAGGTAGAAAGAATATTTTTCATAACATTTACTTGATTCTCATCAGCTTTGAAAAATAGAAAACAGTCGTCAGTAAATAATATATGGGAGACCGATGGTGCGCGACGACAAACCTTTGTGGCTGTTAGTTCACCTCGCAATTCAGCATCTCGAATAAGCGAAGATAAAACCTTCAGCACAAATTATGAACAAATATGGGGAAAGAGGATCCCCTTTACGAAGGCCACGTCCCAGAATAATGGGGTCAACCTGTTCACTATTAACAAGCACATAATAGTCTATAGACAATACACACATACTCATCCAATGAATCTACCGATTGTGAAAGCCCGTTTTATTCAAACTAGACCTCAAGTAGTCCCAATCCATATGATCATAGGCTTTGCTAATATCAAGCTTTATAGCAACATATATGTCTTCGCCGCGTGTCTTAGTTTTCAGAAAGTATAAAACCTCGATTGCAACCATAAGATTATCCAAAATGGATCTTCGCGAGACAAAAGCAGATTGGTTGTCAGAAATGCATTGAGACAAAACTTTCTTCAACATGTTTGCTAACACGTTAGAAATAATTTTATACAAAACATTGCAAAGTGCTATAGGGCGTCAATCCTTCATGCTAACATGCGTAGAACCTTTTGGAATAAGAGCAACATTAGTAATATTCAAATCAGGAGGAAATTGTCTCGTTTCTAACCAAGCACAACATTCCTTAAAAATATCATCGCTGCAAAAATTCCAAAAGTGTTGATAAAATCCCGGATTATGGCCATCAGGGCCGGAACAACTATGTCACGAAATTTTGCCTTAGTAAAAGGGGTGGTGAACATTTCATTATCAGAGTTGGAAATAGAAGAATTGATAACATCGATTACGGAAGAAAAATCACCATTTTGCTTCTGTAAAATATTCACAAAATATTGTTGTGCGACATCTCGCAAACCTTGCTTATTAGTGATTTTATTACCTCCTTCATCATCAAGAGAGATTATGCGATTTACCATTTTTCGGGCTTTGAAAAAATTTGGTATTTCTATTTCCATCCTTGTACCAATGAGTCTTTGCATGTTGGCGCCGATAAGCATCATTTTAAGACAAAAGACGATGCATACGCTTTCTGAATTCAAACATACGAACCTGATCTTCACCTGAAGAACTCAGTCGAGTACTTTGCAATTGTTTGCGACAATCTTCAATGTCACTTTTTATTTTATGACAATGAGATTTTTTCCAAACAGACATGTCATCCGCGCATGAGGATAACTTCGGAATAAATGCATTAGTAGTGTAGACCTGCCAAGAGTTAGTAACAAGCTCCTTAAACCCTGGTTCTAAGTGCCAAGCATTTTCATAGTGAAAATGTCGTTGGTGGTGGTGAGGTCGAGGCATAGGAGATTGGTTTAAGAGTATAGGGTAATGATCATACGTGGGTGCCACAAGTGTTTCAACAGAGGCATTACGAAATAAATTAAACCAAAGGTTATTAGCAAAAGCACGATCTAACCTTTCTTCCACCGCACGTGGTGTACCAAGACTCTTGAACCAAGTGTAGGCATAACCTTCAACCGGAACATCGGACAAACCGGAATCAAGAACAGCTTGACGAAAGCCATTAATAAGCCATTGAAGCCTAATGTTGTGCCCCCTCTTCTCATTTGCATCTAGAATATCGTTAACATCACCAAAGATACACCACGGACCTGCAAATTTATTAAAGAGTTGTCGGAGAAAATTTCAAGCGGCAGTTCTACGACCTTCGTTAGGATAGCCATAATAGCCGGTCATTCTCCAAGTACCAAGATCAGTATCCAAAATTTCAACAGTGATGTGATTATTAGAAAAATCAACAAGTTGACAATTTAAAGAATTTTTCCAAAATAAAGCAAGACCCTCGCCTCTACCGGTGCGGTCTACAGGGAAACAAGAATCGTAACCAAGGCAATAATGTAGTTCTTCAATTTTATTTCGGTGAGCTAGTGTCTCACTTAAAAATAAAAGGTTCGGGTTGAAGTACCGAACTAGGTGCTTAAGATCGGGAATTGTACTCGAGCTACCTACACCCCGAAAATTCCACGCCACTATACTCGTTTACCTAGGCAGGCCTGATCATCAGAGCCTGCTGTTACATCTTTTTCATCAAAGCAAGGATTAGAAATTACATTCATTTTAACATATCCCCCAAAACTAACAGTTGTTCCTATTACATCATTCCCCTCATCCCCATCAGCAGCAAATGATTTTTCACCATTCTGAAGGGCCAGCATCCTTTTCCTTTTCTTCAATTCGGAACCAGTTTCATCTTGTGAGTCATTAGTGTCAACATTTAGGAAAGAAACATCCAGCAGGCCAACCACCAAAGACCGGTGGGGAAACAAGTTTGATGTCGAGTTGCCTGTTGAAGAAGAAGGCAAAATTACACTTGATAAGATAAACTAGCACATGTACCTTATTTTGCTTTGGCAGCGTTCTGGGCAGCGAGGACATCATGTTTAATAGTTGTTATCTGGCTCTAGATAGCAAGCCTCCTGTCATTGAAATTCGGCACAGTTTTGGTTCCTACATTTGTTGTGTTTCGAGCAGCAGATGCACCATCAGCAGTGTTGTTTTGGCGCGGCACATTGACAGGGATAGGATCATGCAGCCAACCGTTTGCTGCAGCAATACCTATCCTTTGTGAAGCAGGCTTGAGATAGGCACCCCAGTTTCGGACACCATCATCATATTCTAATTCAAACAAATCCGAACACACTTTGTCAGTATGTCTAAGTTAACCACACATGTGACAAAAAATACCCAATTTTTCATATTTAAAATTAACAATGACAAAAGAACCATAACTAGCACGGACGCACCATTTTTTTCAAAGGGACAGTAACATCAATGGCAAGTTTGATACGCATATAAGCGTTATGGATTGAATTGTGACCATCATAAGATTTTAGGGTACCTAAAAAACATCCTAAACCCTGACCTACTTTTGGCTGGAAAAACCAAAGGGCAGACCGTGGACTTGAACCTAAAAACCGATATGATTCAAGGGAACAAAGGGAGATAATTCTATATGCACAAAAAATCAAATTATGGCTGACAGCCTTAAGTTCAGACGTTGTCTCTCTTAAATTTACTCTCCTTCTCTCCTTAATTCATATACATCATCATCTTTCAACAGACCAACATAAACCTTTTGATTAATTTCTTCTTGATAACATAAACCTTTTTTTTTACCCTTCCTCTTGCTACTACTTCCCTTAAATGTTTACTTTTTTTTTTTTTTACTTTAGTTTAACATCAACTAATTTTTGTTTGCTAGTGCGTTCACTCATAACTAATTTTTTTTTTAAACAAACTCACAACTAATATTTAAAGCTATTATTTTTACTTTAATCAGATTTATTTTGTATTCAATTTTTCTACAACAATTGCAAAATTGTAGAAATGATTTTCTTTTTGTTTGGTGTTTTATTCCCAAAAGGTGTTAGATTCGTAATTAGGTTTTTTAGAAAAATAAATCAAGCATAGAAAGATTATAAAAGATTCAAATGTTAATTTGTTGTAATATAGTTGTGTATTCTCTAAAAATTTATAATATTCTTTTTAGTCAAAACATATACGCTATTTTCAAATCCCGTCAAACACATTTCTAGATCAACCACTGAATGGTCGCCACGTTCTTTCCATTCCTAGATTGATTTCAACCTTAAATTTGATGCACGAGTCCCAATCCACTAAAATAGAGACCAATAAATTATATTATATAATTTTATTGATGTTAAGTGATAAGACAAAGTTATGTTACAGACATTCATATTTTTTTTAAATGAGCTGCAGACAACATTATTTATCATAAATTAAAAAATACTTCTCTGAAGATCACATTTGTGTTAGAAATTTAGGTCTAAATAAAACAGATCTCATAAAACATGTTCAATCATTATGAATCAATAGCGGAAGCAAACAAAATATTGATCATGGTTATGATCAGATCTACGACATATTTGATTTATTAAGAATTAGGGTATTAGGAATACCTGTGATACTTGGACATAGCTTTGGTAACCCTCTCAACAACAACGATAAATAGAGAGAAAGGTGATCTGGAACAAACAACAAAGTTATCGGCAGCTAATTTGGTTCTTCCTCAACGGGTACCTTTATGCCTCAAGTTCTCTTCAGATGAGGAGAAGAGAAAGTTTTGTCGTGTACACTGTATTGGGGACCATAGCCTCTTATATATTGGATGGCCATTAGGGTTTCCCATTATTATGTTAATGGGTCATCCAAACATTCACTCATTGAGTCCATATCAATTAATTAAATATTTAACTAATTATCTAACTAGAAAACTAATAGCCTTATTAATTAATTTGATCACTAATCAATTAAGGCTCACAATTGATAAATAGCTAATATAATTATTATCCCTAAGGTTTATAGCCCTCAATGGTTGAATGATTTCCGACCCATTTATTTTGTGGGAAGTATGTATAAGATTTTGGCGAAGGTCATGATGCTAGTAAAAACTTACTATAACTTGGTTCTAGTTGCGTTTGGTTATGGCAAGTGTACTAGTCATTTTCATCAAGTAATAAAGTGATAAGTAGAGTATCGTATCCACATTGATTGTCCTTTCGTCTGAACAATTCTTGTTACTTATTTTTGTAAGTTTGACTGTATAAAATATAGTTGCAATTTTTATCTGTTTGCAACAGAGCGAATTTACCTGTTTTTGTTGCAGAAAAGTAAGATGCGGTTAAGATTCTTTGAATCCCCTCTGTATATTCATTGTTGGATAATACGTAATCTAAATGCCGCGTTTATTAATCTTTTGGTGACTATAAAAGTGATAAAGCCGTTGGGAGTTTCCTAAATAGGTAGGGCACCACCTGACCCAATGGATTTTAACCATTGGGTACCTAATTACGTCTTTTCCTCTGATGGCTAATTGCACCTGTTGATCGCACGATGATCCTTACGTGCGGGGTCATATTGGCTTTCTAGTGTTTCTCAAGGTAATGAAGGCCAAGGTTCCCTTAGGTCTGCCTATCTATGAATCTTAGGACACTCATAGCACACTTTGCTTATGCTTACTTAGTAGTTCTACAGACGGGCAGCCATAATCTACATCTACCTTACTAAGGGTTTGAAGAGAATGTTCTTAATAGGTTATAGCTTTAAGTCGGATAGCTAGGTGCTTGTTTCTCTAATTACTAACCAGTTAATTCCTAGTTTCGGTAATGCACCACACGACGACCCAATGGATTCTAGCCATTGGGTACCTACATCTAGGGTCAACAATTCGTATGGGATCTTTGACTAGTTAATAATCAATTACTTCCTAGACAGATAGTTATCAGTAAAAGGATATAAATATCAAGATATAAGCATCCAGTTAGTGATAGAAATATTAGGTCCTATCACAACCTAAGTACCTAATCTAGGGTTGCACCTCTCACAGAAATAAAACTACTTCCTAATAAAACTCTATAGTGGAAAAAAGCATAAATAAAATAAATAAACGAAAAATTAAATTAATAAATATCCAACAAAAATATACAAAGGTTAATCTTAGAACTCTAACCTAAAAAGATTTAGTTACACATGGTAACTAAAAACAAATTACTAAAGATAAAAACATACCATATAAAATCAAGGAGAAAATAGAAACTCTCTTGAAGCTCCAAAGTCGCCTTCCTCTTGAACTGCTGTAGTTCTGAATGAGAAATTCTGAATGAGGAAGGCTATTATTTATAGTGAGAGTTTCTATCTGGGTTTGGGTTAAAAGTGCGGGCTTTACCCAAAATAATAATAGGAAAAGATAATTGAGCCCCGAGTTTTCAGGCGCTCGAGGCACATTGTTAGCGTGCCTAGCGCATGAGAGTATGGCAAAAGCTATGCCCTAGGAGCATGAACAATGCCCTAGGCGCATGGATGCCTACTCCATGTGCTAGGCACATTGCAAATGTGCTAGGCGCATGGCACCTCTTTTCTGGGCCCAAATTCTCTGATTTTCGTTTGTTTTAAGTGTTCGTCTTCAAATAACTTGCCTCAGGACTTGGGAACATAATTCCTCCCATTTGTAAGTCTTTTGAGGCCTCTTGAATCTTCATTTTTGTTTCCTTGAATCTTCGTAATTCTTCAGATGTTCTTGATTTCTTCGTGAATTACTTCAAAAACCCCCTAAAATTGCTATGTTTCGGAAAAACTTGAATGACAGACTCAAATATAGAAAACATTACAAAAGTCCTGAAATCATAGGAAATCGTTCTAATACTACTCCTTTTTGTTGTTAAATCCTACTGAAAATAACTGAAAAACAAGCTAAAAATGACGTAAGATGACCTGCCATCAGGTCATTGCTAATAGACTTTGTTCGATTATTGGGTCTGTTATTTCGGATTCTCAATTTGCTCTTATTAACGGTCGTCGAAATCTTGATGGCATCTTGGTGGCTAATGAGGTTGTCGACGAAGCTCGTAAGCGCAACAAGGAGTTATTACTTTTTAAAGTGGATTTTGAAAAAGTCAACGACTCAATAGACTGAGCCTATTTGGATGAGGTAATGAAAAAGATGGGGTTTCCGACTCTTTGATGGAAGTGGATAAAAGAATGCATTGGCACGACAATAGCTTCGGTCTTGGTTAATGGGTCCCCAACGGAGGAGTTTCCTTTGGATAGGGGGTTGAGGCAAGGGGACCTACTGTCTCCTTTTTTTTGTTTCTCTTGGTTGCAGAGGGGTTTCATGTTTTAATGGAGTCTTTGTTTGTTAATAATATCTTTACTGGTTATAAGGTTGGGAGAAGTGAGCCGGTTGTTGTTTCTCATCTCTAATTTGCAGGTTATACGTTAATTTTAGGCGAGAAGTCCTTAGCCAATGTTCGGGTTATGTGTGTTGTTCTTCTTCTTTTTGAAGCACTGTCTGGATTGAAGGTGAATTTTTCCAAGAGCCAGTTGGTTGAGGTTAATGTTGCAGGTTCATGGTTATCATAGGCGACATTGGTATTGAATTGCAGGGTCGACTCTCTTCCCTTTATGTATTTGGGTTTGCCTATTGGTGGTAGCGCGAGATGTTTGTCTTTTTGGGAACCGTTGATTCTCCTTATTAAATCTAGTCTATCGGGGTGGAAATCTAAAAGCGATAAATTACGCTAATGATACAATCACATAATAAATTTAGATGTTACTACTTCAAAATTTTACCAAGCATGTATAAATAATTTTCTCAACATCGCAGTGGATTAACAACATCATGTAATTAACATCTAAATAAGAAAAACAAAATCTCAACAGTCATCCATAATAAAGCAAGTCACCAAGTAACCATGTCATCATACAACTCATATTATCATCAATACATAGTCTAAAAATCTCCAACAAACATAATAAAATTAATATCCAAGATCGACCCCTAATCAGAGCCCAAAAAACTACGACACCAAAACGATAAACGAGGTAGCATCGAAGTTATCCTCAAGCAACTTACCAAGAAAAGTGACTAGTCCTACATACCGTCGACCCATCCATAAGAATAAGGTAGGCGGTCAACCAAACGACCACTGGGGGTTAGCTCACAATCCATAATTAAACATAATCAAATGAAGTGATTAACATAATTCAATTTCTCATGATTAATAAATTCAACATCATAATCCAACAAGTATACAAACATCATCAATTAATGTATACAATTAGAGTTTGGTTCGACTACTCACAATCATCAAAAAAAGTCCACCAAATGCACATATTCACATAAGACTCGACTCACCAATTATTAAATGCATGCAATATTCTAGACTCTTCTAGATGCATGTGGTACCAAAAGATTCCAGAGATAATTTTACCGTTAATGAATCCACACCCACGTAAGAGTACACCTCCTCCTACGTATTTCACCTATGTAAAAGTACATCTCCTCTTACATTTCTCATATGACTCGATTTGACTATATGCATGGATGTCATGTAAGACTCGAAAATGTGCCTAACACCTCCAATTACATTTTCTTCGTAATCAACATCATAGGCACTATCAAGTTTTACAATCTGCACAATCAACAAGTCATAGTTCAAACAAGAGTCACCGCCAAATTAACAATTAAAAATCACCAAAGGAATCATCATCTTAATCAATATCTTTCACCTTAAAGAAAACATTATCGTTTCAACTTCATATTTCACAACAAAGATGGACAACTAGGCACACCATAATAACCATCACCTTAGACACCCAATCTACATTAGTTCATCCTTATTCTACTTTATAATCATGAATCCAAAGTCTCCTACAAGTTATCCGACCATAAAATATCAATTTAACAAAGTTCGTGTATGTTTACAAAAACTAGCATTTTCCGATTATTCCGCCACAATCAAAGTAAACAAGTCCAACGCCTCAACTGAGTATATACACAAGTCACATATGAGTGCAGTAGCATATACATATATGTTTCATAGGCAAATTTCGATTATTCCTAAACTTTGACAAAGTTCATCTCATTTAGTCACTTTTCAAAGGAATTCCAATTTTGGAGCAAAACCAAGTTAAAGTAAATGAATATCATCCAAAACATTTTTTTACAAATCATAACTATAATATACAATCCTAGTCCAAACATTTTTCTTTGAGAAAACTAGTTTTTGGAAAATCTCATGTTCTTGAACATTTTAAAAATGTTTTGGATACAATTCACAAAACCAAGTTCAATGTAACTCAATTGATGTTTCCAAAGGTTTAGAAGGTTCAAATACAATTAAGTACATCAAAAGAATCAATTTAGACGGTCCGGATCGATTCCCTAAAGCCCGGAACACCCAAAACATGGGGGTTCTGTTCCTGGGAAACTCGCTACAGCGAGTTCAACTCGCTACAACGAAATTTCTCCAAAACAGTTGCCCTGTTTTGGTTGTTCTCTCTCGGGAACATCCAATTTTCCACCCAAAATCCCCATTTTTGATCCCCTTGATCCCAAATTCGACCCCAAAACTTACACACTAGTTTATAAACATCAAAAGGCATTCAAAACAACCACAAATATCGAATCATAACACCAATTTTCACCAAAATCACCACTGTGTTCATTTTTCACCAACACCCACAATTTTCTCATTTTTCATTCAAATTTCATAAAAAAACCACACCAATTCAAATCCCATCAATATAAAAACATAAACAAACATTTATGAAGTGAATTCAAACATATTTCAACAACAATCAATCACCAATTCATGATTCACACTTAATTAATCAAAAATCAACAAAACAACTCAACAACAACTATGAAGTTTAAGCTCTTAACGCAAAAATTTCATGAAGCTTAGCATACCCACAATTTCACATAAAATAGGAGCACGAATTTCATCATTCAAAACCACAAAAAGTCACAATTATCACAAAAGCACTTAAACCCATAATTGAAAAATAAGAGATTATGATTAATTGATGAAGAGAAACTATCCCCCTTACCTCTAGTTCTTCGAGAATCCAAAGCCTAGCTTCAATTTAGCTCCTAGCCTCCAATCTCCATCTCTCTCTCTCTCTCTCTCTCTCTCTCTCTCTCTCTCTCTCTCTCTCTCTCTCTCTCTCTCTCTCTCTCTCTCTCTCTCTCTCTCTCTCTCTCTAGCTCCTCTTTTCTTCCTCTTGAGCCCCTTTCTCTCGCTACCTTTATCTATAAAAAAATTGAAATGAGTGAGTGACCTAATTTTCTCACAAGTATTGTGTTTATATACTCTCCACATAACTGGGCTTAGTCTCTAATTGTCTTAGAAAATTGCTGTTCACACATATACAAAGGCTGAAACACACATATAAATGACTGAAATGCTCCGGAAGCAGTTAACTGCCGAGGAAAGGAACCGGCGGCAGTTAACTTCCGATGATCTGTTTAAGAACAGAACAGAACCTAGGAGTTTCCAAAACTCCATTGTTGCGTATTGAAGATCAAGAGGTGCGACTTTTGTCAAGGTTAAGCCATTCCAAGCCAATTTCAAGCACAAAATCAAGTAAGTTTTTATCATCCTATTACATTGTTGTTTTGTGATTGAATTGTTAGTTTTTTTTGGTTAAATTTCTATTGTAGAGGTTTTATTGATTTTATGATAGTTTAGGTTTAGGTTTTGATGAATTGTTGTAGAATTGTTAGGAAATATTGTTGTAGAATTGTTAGAAGTTTTTGGTTAAATTGTCACATAATTAGGTTTTGTTGAATTTATTATTAGATGTTAGTTTTGGTTTAGGTTTTGATGAATTGTTGTAGAATTGTTAAAATTGTTAGGAAATATTGTTGTAGAATTGTTAGAAGTTGTTAAATTGTCACATAATTAGGTTTTGTTGAATTTATTATTAGATGTTAGTTTAGGTTTAGGTTTTGATGAATTGTTGTAGAATTGTTAGGAAATATTTGTTGGAACAAAGGGTGTTTCTCAAAATCACCTCTTGAGTTTTGATGATAACAAGGTATTAAAAATTATCAATTGGATATGCTAATCAATTTGTTCAAGTGTACAGGATCCAAAATCAAAGTACT
>Ga0228710_1009257_pt1 | contig 13758 bp, 6 predicted proteins | sample MedpolnodulmetaG_FD_177995 | JGI IMG/M metagenome (GOLD analysis project Ga0228710, IMG submission 177995) | Root nodule microbial communities from Medicago polymorpha collected in Santa Monica, California, United States - pink nodules | ecosystem: Host-associated > Plants > Roots > Nodule...
TATTGATATTATTAAATCAAGCTAACACCTTTATAGCATATAGTAGTATAGAACAAGACTTGCTTTAGTATCCACTTTATAGCATCTCTAGTTAATTTACTTCTGCATCCCTACCTACTACCTAGGAGTTGGTGTACTATTGTAGACTAAATTGCATTTTTGGTCATTTAACAATTTAGGTATTATCGCTTTGATCCCTTAATTAAAATTAGATTTATTTTGGTCCCTTAACTTCTCTCTGTTACACATTTTGGTCCTTTTGGTTAGTTTTAATTCAAAAACGTTAGGTTTTCTTCATCTTCTTCTCCTCTTTTTCATCTTCATCAACCTTCAACAATAAGAATCCCAATAAAATTTTAAAAGAAAATGAAGAAAACGTAACGTTTTTGAATTAAAACTAACGGAAAGGACCAAAATGTGTAACAGAGAGAAGTCAAGGGACCAAAATAAATCTAATTTTAATTAAGGGACCAAAGCGATACTACCTAAATTGTTAAGGGACCAAAAATGCAATTTAGCCTAAAATATACTATATAAATGGATATATAGTATTGATATAAAAAGATTACTGTTATTTGAACAATCATTTGATTGACATCTTATATAACAACTATAATTTACAAAGAAAAAATAGGTATTTACATGAAAATTATAACAATAAGGAGATAAGATAAAAAATAATGTGAATATGAGATAAAAAGTTGTCATAAAATGGACATTCAATATCATTTCTCGTATAAAAAATAGCTAAAGCACACCGTAAGAAAAATATATTCAGCTCAATATATATAATTCCACCAAAGTAAGGAAAATATCGTATTTATTTATTTATTTTAAATTATACACACCGTAAATTGAGCTGATTTTGATTTATTTATTTTTTTTACTAAATTAAAATTATTTGAAAGTAGTAAATGATAAAATTTCTACAACCAAATGTGTTAATATACATAGATTCAATTAAGCACAATAGAAAAGTGGACAAACGAGAATGTTATTGTTGTCTGTTGGGGCAGCAATAGTGTTTTTCTCTATAGAACAAGGTGAATAAGCCTATATAATAAGGTGGATAAACTGTTAAAACTGGAAAACAGTTGTAACCTGGTTTCTAGAGTTTGGATCAGGAAGAAGAAGAGAGAATAGAGAGAATTATTGCTTGCAATATGAATTTCATTTAGTCTTGAAGTTTCATAATAGAAAGCCTTTTATAGGCACAATATCACTTGCTTGTAGAACAAGACTTGCTTTAGTATCCTCCTCTTTATAGCATCTCTAGTTCGCATAGTACTACTAGTCTACTGCTGAAATATACTATATATAGGAGGGATGTATAGTTTTGATATAATGCTTTTTCTTCTCCTTCATTTAAATGTTTACCACTTCATCCTTTTTAATTAAATATTACACACTTTAAATTGAGCGGATTTTGATATTTTTTACAAAAATTACTTGAAAGTGATAAATAATAAAATTTGTATAACTAAATGCGATAATATATATAGATTCAATTAAGCACAGAAGAAAAATGGTAAAATGAAAATGTTATTTTTTGAAGGAAAATGAAAATGTTATTGTCGCTTTCCCTTATTAGATTAGATTTTTAAAATATTTGTGATTGCTTACATCTGTATTTAAAATATGAATAATGTGGATATAATTACATTTGTGATCACTTCATTTAATTTTAGATAATGATTTCGTTCTTTATTTTCTTTTCGCGTTATTTTTGTCATTTTGATTTGTTCGCATATATGATTTTCAAAAATCAAATCTAAAATTCATATTCATATAAAAACGTGAATGAAGGGTCATAATTTTAAATACAAATAGCTCATATTGAAATAAAACAATAGATTTGAATCTTAAAGGACGAAAAACAACATGAACAAAAATAAAGAAAGAGATAGATATCTCTATAAAATTGTAAACTTTCAAGTTTAGTCCCTAAATTTTTTTTTTTCACTTTTGATCCTTATTTGTATTTTATATATGGACTATTTTGGAGAACTAAATATATCTATTTTATTATTATTCAAAAAAATATCTATTTTTTTATAAAAACTTTCAAAATAGATATTTTTTTTATAAATTATAATATTATGGAGGATTAAAATTACCAGATAAAAAAACATGTTTAATCCTTAAAATTAAGATAATTGACAATGAGAGTAATTTGTCAATAATATTGTATAATTTTTTGTAAAAAAGAAATGTTGTCGTGATGTGACGTGATATGGTCCATAAACTCTCAGCCAAATCATTAACGAGAGCTATTTGCACATCGGAAATTATTTAGACCAATGGACAAATGAATGGGGGCCTTATGTGAGACGGTATAATATGAAAACTGCTCTTTACGCAACAGAAATTGCTCGCTCCCAACTGAACAGACAATTTTGCCCCTACGTATGTTATCTCACGCTACTGTTAACTTTGCGTGAGTTAAAACACACAGCGTGAGTTAACTCATGCTAGTGTAAATTTTAAAAAAATCTAACGTGAGTTAACTCACGTTGCTTTTCTTTCACCATTCTACAGCTCGTGGACCACAAGAAAGCACCATATTCAAGCTTATGGTGGAAAGATCTTCGAACCCATTTATTTGTTCGCATCTTATCAATTTGGCATATTGAAGCTTAACTCATGCAGCCGTAGAACTATGGTGCTTTCTTTTTTTCAATTTGTTCTGCATCTTTTCAATTTGTTTCGCATCTTTTCAATTTGTTCTGCATCACATCTCTGATTGACATTTATGGAATTCGGATTGGCGCTTTCTTATGGTCCACGAGCCATAGAACTATGGTGAAAGAAAAGCAACGTGAGTTAACTTACGTTGGAATTCAGTGTAAATTTTCAACGTAACTTAACTCACGCAAGGGCATTTTGGTCTTTTCAGTTGGGAACGAGCAAAAATTGTTGGGTAAAGAGCAAGATTCGTATAATATCTAGGCATTTTTCTTGTTGAGAAATACTACAGAATAAGGATAGCGTTCAAAACATTCTTTTAAGATCTTTAAGGGTATGTTTGGTTTGCAGAAGAAAGTTTAAGGAAAGAAAATATAAGGAAAGAATGATGGTAGAAAGTGAGAAGATCTTTTTAGTTGTTTGGTATAAGAGAAAGTGAATAGAAAGTAAAAGGAAAGAATGATGTCTATATTTGTAAAATGATAATTACATCCTTGAAAAGTTTTAGTTACATATGTCATTTTAAATTAATATCTACACATTTAAATATATTTTAATTTAGATAAAATTTGCGGTGGGAGAATAAATTTGTAGAGTGTGTCAAAATCATAACTTGCCTTTCCCTAAAAAAAAAAAAATCATAACTTGCCTAGCATGTATGATGCACCACGTTAATGCCTAAAAAATTGGCACAATGAAAATAATATATTACATCAAGGCTATTTTGGACATTTTTTCATGAAGTTGACGCATTTTTCATGTTTCCGTCCTTGGACAAGCAGAAAGTTTTTGAGTGTGGGTCCCACCTCAAAACTTTCTTCCCTCATCTTTTTAAAGTGTTGCCAAAGGGTGGAAAACCATTTTATGCACTCACCTCCTTTCCCTATCCTTTCTTTCCTTTACCTTTCCATGGATCCAAACACACTCTAAATGATACATGCTACGTCTCAAATTATAAGTCATTTAAAAAAATTGTTATAATTTGGGATGAGTAGTCGTTGAAATTTATAATACCAACAAAATGTTAATGTTATTTTTTCTATTATATTTTTTTTATTATTTATTCAATTCTTTAATTTATTTTTTTTCATATTATTTATTAAAGACACATATGTAAAATAACTCATAATATATCTTTCTCATATGTAATTGATTACATTTATTAATATGCGTGAGATGTGAAAACGTTATAATTTGGGATGAGTAATTGTTGAAATTTGAAATGTTTGACTTTTTTATGAAATGATTTTTTTATTTTAGAATCCTTAAAGAATGCTTTTGGAGTACTTAATGTGATGATGTCATCGATGGTGGTTAATAGGTTGTTTTCATTGTATGGGGTTGGGTCGTAAGCGTCAATGTCGATCTCTCATTTTCAGTTCGCAAACGATACCTTGCTGGCAGGGGTAAAGAGTGGCCTGAAGGTGGTACTATTGTTATTTGAAGCTATCTCAGGCTTTAAAGTTAATTTTCACAAAAACATGTTGTTTGGTGTTAATGTAAATGATACTTGGCTTCATGAGGCGGCCTTGGTAATGAATTGTAAGCATGTTCGTCTTCCTTTCCACTATTTGGGGCTGCGTATTGGTGGGGATCCTTGGAAGTTGCAGTTTTGGTATCTGTTGGTTGAGAGGATTCACAATCGATTATATGGGTCGAAGTGTAAAAATTTATCTTTGGAAGGTCGGTTGGTCCTGCTTAAGTCTGTTCTGTCCTCCATTTTGATTTATTTCCTTCCCTTCTTCAAAGCTCCCTCGAGTATTATTTCTTCCCTTGATTCTATTTTCAGTAAAAAATAATTTGGGGGGGTTGTGACGACTTTAGGAAACTGTCTTATTGTTTGCAAAGGGAGAATGGAGGATTGGGTGTGAAGAGGTTGGGGGAGTTTAATATTTCTTTACTTGGGAAATGGGTTTGGAGGAGAGGTAGAGTTTGTGGAATTTAGTGCTCCGTGCGAAGTATGGGGAGGATGGAGGGAGAGTCGGTTTTTGTGAGGGAGTTGGATCGATTTGGTGGCGTAATTTGAACCAAATTAGATCGAGGATTGTGGATGCTAGGTGGTTGGAGAACAATATAGTTAGGAAGGTGGGGGATGGGCGGTCCAATCTGTTTTGGGAGGATCCGTGGCTAGATGAAGTTCTGTTAGCAAGGTCTTTTGCTAGGCTCTTCGAGTTAGCGGAAAATAAATTATCCACGGTGATGGAGATGTTTGTGTTAGGTTGGGGGCTGATAGAGAGGCGTGGAAGTGGAGGATAAAGTTATTTGTGTGGGAGGAAGGTTTGGTCGGGGAGTGTGCGGATCAGTTGTCTTCTTTTGTTTTGCAAAATGGTGTGACTAATAGGTGGGTGTGGAAGCTCCACCCGTCTCACAAGTATACGGTGAAATCTTCTTATTCTTACTTAATAGCGGTTGACATTAATCTCACTGAAGATTTTGATCATTTTTTGTGGCTTAAAGTGGTTCTGTTAAAAGTGAATATCTTTGTCTGACGTCTCTTCCTGAATAGACTAGCTACAAAGGATAATCTGCGTAAGAGAAATGTGTTTGATGTTTCCTAAGTGACTTGTCCGGCCCTTTGTGGTGATTTAGAGGACAGGGATCACTTGTTTTTTAAGTGAGACCACTACGGTTGTTTGTGGCTTTTGGTTTTGAATTGCCTAGGTATTGATACAATTCTTCATGGGACATTAATGTTCATTCAAAACAGTTTAGTGGTCTTGGAGGCTTTTCCAAAAACTCTAGGACAGCTTTTACTATTATTTGGATTTCGGTCTATTTGTTATATGGAAAGATCGTAACAGGAGAATTTTTCACAATCAAATGGATCAACTAGCAGCCCTTGCAGAAAAGGTTAAACTCCAAACATATTGGTGGTTGAAAGCGCACTACATTATGTTTGATTTCGACTATCCCTTTTGGAGGTTAAATCCTTTATGTTGTTTACAGGCTGTTGTGTAAATGTTTTTTTTTTTGTATTCCCTAACTAGTTTGTAGCCTAACTGTTATGTAATTCTCACTTTTCAGTTTTCTCCAGCACGTCTTGTTCTTGAGGGACTGATTGTTGCATCTTTAATATAATCTCGCTTAGTTTATTAAATAAAATGCTTTTGGAGTAGTCAGTCAGCAAGATCCTTTCTTTTTTACCCTTGAAAAAAAATATCCATGTCTTTTTTTATTTGAAATTTGAGATTTTTTTAAGAAAAATAAATAAACATATATTTACTTATATTTATTAATGTGACAATGTTTCGACAAATATGTATCAATGTAACAAGAACTTCATAGACGAATTGTTTTATTTCAAAAAGATCTTGTTTGATAATATATATTTATTCTGGGATAAAACATTGTTGGTCTTTGTCGACTCTATGCCATGTTTTATGTCAGGTGATTTGTGTTTAGGTCAACAAGTATCACTCTTTTTTTTAGCAAAAAAAAGTATTACTCTTTATTTCTTTGGTTCCTCCTCTTTTTTATAACGTTTCTCCGACAATAAGAGGATGAGATGAGTCCATGGATCATGCATTGAGCACCTTTGATGGACATAACTTGGGTGTTGATAAAGGTCAAAAGGAAATATAATTTTGATTTGAGTATATTTGTGAATAATGGAGGGATTTTGGTATTAAGGTTAAAGAAATGATGGAAATAGACAGAAAATGGTAACCAAACAAAATCTCAATCTAAGGAAGATGATCAGCTTGGTAGAGGATCACCACAAGAAACGTGGTTTCTTGATAAGATCAAGGTATGGTTCAATCCAGAACCAAAAAAAGAGACGAAGCTCTCACAACACATAAAATATATTTTTTATCAAAATTATACATATCTTCATTCAAGGATTGTGACTTCCTTATAAAGGTGAATGTCACGCTGAATTTACAAGGAATGGAAATAGAAGGATCATAATAATTCATCCTATAATTCTACAATAATGTCTAGGCTGAAAAGAAAGGTAACAAAATGAATGAAAATAATTGTAGGATGTTAGGTTTGAATGAGGGACAATTGTAGTTGCTTCCTTCTTGATTAAACTTGAAATCATCCTTTAAAAATTTGAATAATTATCACTTCAATGCTATGTGATGTGTGTAGAGTCATTCCCATCATTTTCTTGTATAACTTGCTTCGCACCTCTTTGCTTCAACTCTTTATTTTAATCACTTCCTCCATTCCAGTCCATTTTACGCTATGAATCAGGCAGCATTTGCTCGAGTCAAATAAATGAAATGTAGATAATTTTGTAAGCTTTCCAAGGGCTCAATGATCACCTTAATAGGACATCCAAAACTCAAGATATAGCGAAAACAATACAGATACGTCATGACCTGCGAAAATAACACTTTTAACCAAAATCAATTCGGTATTTTTATTCCATATTGACTTTATTATTCTTGTCAAAGGAGAGAACCTAAGGATCTAATCAGGGGTAGCATGCATCATTAGAAGGTTAACGAGCTTTGTGAAGTCATGCATAAGATGTGATGTAAGATTTTTACATGTCATAAAACTATTTACAAGTAAGTATAATAGGAACGTTTCCGCAGGGAGTTGCGTATATTTTACCCATTTTAACATCATTTATCACGAGATAGGGCAATTTCGCTTGGGGTTAGAGATATCAACCAAGCGTAACAGCTGCAATCTCTCGATCAAATAACGGATTCTAGCTTTTTAAACGATATTATCACAATCATTCAACAATATCATTCGTGTCCAAATGATATTGTTATTTCTAATGGATCGTTAGATGTCGATTTCCCAAACATTTAAACAATCACAAAGTCGATTGGATCGTTTAATCGACGATTTCCCGACCTATTAAACGACCCAAAAGTATTAAGTTCTAGATTAAAAGTGATTATCAAATATTAACATCTATGTCTAGAATGAAAATTTAAGATAGATTGTTATTCTATTTCTTAGACCCAAAAGTATTTGTCAATATCATTTTGAATCTCAATAAAACATTAAACACAAGAATAACAACAATATTGAATAAATAAGTTAGAACCAGATATTAAAAGATCAAGAGTTTACATAATAGCTTGTTTGAATACCTCAAAACCCACAAGGGTAGATGTAGCTACATATGTCTATGATAGCTTTGCAAAGGATGAAGAAAAGATGAAGATTCCATGCCTAGATTCATGATGTCTCAATAAATCTTGGGTTGAATCTACTCCTAACTACCTTGCTTTGTGTTTCTCTCTCTAGAAAAGCCCTAGTCTCTCTCTAAAAACCAGAAAAATGTAATAAAAATGTAATGGAATGGTTGGAAAGAGAAGAGAAAATTATTTATATGGGTTGTCTCTGCGAAATTTCGCTAATAGCTAAATATTTCGCTATTGGCGAAATGCAGGAAATCTTCTTCAGCTCCAATGGGGTGGCTCCATGTGGCCCTTATCCTGTTGGATTTCTTTGATCTCGCCAAAACTTCGCCAATGGCGAACACTCTCTGGACAATTTTCCCTCTCAGCGAAATATTCGCTAATAGCGAATTTCTTCAATTCTACTTCCAGAACTTCGCTAAAACTTTGCTAATGGCCAAACCTTTCTGATGTTACTTCGCTAATAGCGAAATCTTGTGAACTTTGGCTAGTTTTTATCCTTGCTTGTATTTTTCTATACAAAGAGGCTCAGTAAGACATGTAAAGCATAAATGACATTAATGCATAAAATTGAGGTTTTTTCCATCAATAACTTGTAAAACAAATCACCAAAATGCCAAAACTAACACATGAATTAAATCATTTTTGAGCATTTACCGAGATGTCGCAGGAGTTAAGAACCGAGTCTAATATCATGTTTTTTTTTTTTTTTCATGAGCCTACAATCGTTTACTATCATTTTGTTTAACTTTTTTGTTGTTTTGATCTAACTAGGGTAATCTGTTGTAAACTACAAGTCGTCACTTTTGTACTGAAACCTTGATTTGAAAATACCAATCTTGTTTCCATTTGTTCCAAACTCTAAATTCTATCTTTTTATTATTTTTTTTGTATTTAATTCAAATCAAAATCATTTTTCTTTTGTTTGTTCGATCTTTGATTGAATTTCAAGAACAAAATTCTTATAAAGACTTTTTTGTAATGGCAGATTCAAACCGGGAAATTCAAGGTTGAACTATAAACTTTCAAACAAGAAACATCATAGTGAAACTTGCTATTCTTAGGCTTAATAGCAGTTTTTGCCCCCTAAGTTTCACGAAGTTGCGATTTTGGCCCCCCAAGGCTAAAAAAAAATATAATAATAACACGTGACACCTCACTTAGGGTACCACGTCAGCGTAGACCAAGTCAAAATTGATCTTGGAGGCCAAAACTGCCACAGGTGCAAAACTTAGGGGGCGGTTTTGAAGTTTTTTTTTAAGGGGCTAAAATCGCAACTTTGGAAAAGTTAGGGGGCTAAATCTGCTATTAAACCCTATTCTTATAATAACCCATAATTTTAAATTATTTCTAATTCAATATAAAATTAGGTTAAATAAAAAGAACTTAAATAAGAAAACCAAATATTTCAAATTATATAATTTGCCTTTGTTCGGATTTGCGATGAGAAAGCTGTCTATTCGTTGATTCGGATTTGCCACAACATTTTATTCGAATTATGATTTTTTTTTCTTAAAAAATCCAAAAATAAAATATATTAAAGATGAGATGGCATAAGACATGTTTGATACAATCCAAAAACATAACAAATACATCCCAAATCAAGGACAAGACAAAGATAAAACAAGAGTCCAAAAACCACAAAAGTAGCTGATGAACCTCAAACAAAGGCGCAGTCCTCCTACTAGTGCCAACTGCCGACCAAAATACAAGAAGCTTGAATGATGAGCACCAATCTTTGATCGAACCATACCACAAACAATTAGGAGCTTATGCAAAACACAACTGTATAAACTCCCAATCTAGAACTCAAAACACCACTGCCATCTATGCCAATAAGGTAAGAAAACACTCAATGACATCTTAGTATCTCGGCCATGCCACAAACAACTAACAGGCTAACGAAGAAAATGAAATAAATCAATTTCTTCTGCAGCAGCAAGCAGGACAAAGAATTTGAGATACAACCAAGATGTCACAGAAAGAAATTATCTTACCTCAGAAATAATTAAACACTAATCACTTTGGTTCTACTACAAATCCTTGAAAAGGTTGGGTACGTGCTTCATCGTAGTTGCAGTCTCATTATGATTGATTATTACAGTATTATTATTTCATCCACCGGACTGCATGTTCATATTATGACATGGATCTCAGTACAGCCGCGTGTATGCTTTTTACAAGATCATTTTTGGTCAAGTTGTACCCCGTTCCCATCTGCAATAAATAGTATGGACCCTATAAGTAAATTTTCTCAAATAATTAAAGGGACACATGCCTCAACTTATTTCTCAAACCAATTTAAAAATTTGGTTGTGAATATGAAAACGAGTCACCCCCAGTCTTATTTATAAGAAAAAATTGACATTTTAGATTCATTGGGTAACTCATGTGTCTGGTCTACAATATAGATCAAATACATCATTTATGCAATGAATCAAAAAAATCAAATGTTTCTTATAAATAGGAGCGAAGGAAGTATTACATTTATAATAACGATTTCATAAACCGGTGATGTATCATTCTTCTTTGCATTTTTCATATAGAAGAATGAAAGTTTCATTTTGTATTTATTTATTTTGCAATGTCATTTACCATATTGACCTTTTTCTTTTCTTAAAAGGTTTTAACTTTCAATCAACAAGGTATTTTCATACAACTTAGAAAGTTTGGCTCGTAATAGACTAACCTTTAAGACCTTAACAGACATATGTTTTACTCCTAACGACGTTCCTCAAACCCGTGGCAACCACTTGCAGCAAACCAATATATACTAAAGCAAGTCTTGTTCTACTCCCTCCGTCTTAAATTATTTGTCGTTTTGAAAAAAAAATTGTCTCAAATTATATGTCGTTTTACAATATTAATGGAGCATTAATGTTATTTTTTCTATTATATCATTAACTATTTATTACTCTATTTTCTTTCAATTGTTTAATTTATCTTTACTATAACATTTATTAAGGACAATTTTATAAAACAATTCATAATATCTCTTTCTGATACTCCCTCGAAAAAAATCTCTTTCCCTTACAAAATTAAGAAAATTAATTATATTTCTTAATACGTGTGAAATGGTCAAAGCGTCATATAATTTGAGACAAAGGAGTATTACACTAGGTTAGATTGTCTCGCAAATGAGAAAATTTATATATTGAACTATTGTCCTTTTAACACAAGAGAAATGTAATCAACTATCTCATACCATGTTGGTAAAGTTGATTTATATTGCGGGACGGAGAAAATTGTATCTAAATTAAATAAAAATTGGTGTGTTAGTCCTAATTTAAGGTGCTAGAGATTATTTTAATATGGTATATTTTCTTATGTCCCGCATAGGTAGTTCAATTGATGAGCTAAGAAACATTAAGTGAGAATTCAGGAAGGATGTTTCAGATTCAATTCTCTGAAACTAACATTTTCTTTAGAGATGGGAATAGATCAAGCCGTCTGACAGGGCCTACAACCTAACCTATTTAAATCTTAGCTTAACTCATCTTGTTAAATAAGAAGGCTAGGCTCAAGAATTTTATAAAGTCTATTTAATTAAATAGGTCACGCTAAGGCTTACAAAAAAAACTATTAAGCACGTCAGATCGGCCTATTAAACATTTTATACATAATATATCTTCTATTATTAATATTGTTGAAGTTTTTCTTATAAACTCGACTCTTCTTATGATTTGGTTATTTAATAGCATGTATATTGGTGTGATTAGACAATTGTAATATTTACTTATTTAATAGTAGACTTAATCATGTGATTTAGGTCTTAATAAAATTTGACCTATTTAGTAGTAGCCTTATAGGTGTTGATATGCATTAGTGTAAAATAGACTTTCGGACTTATCATGCCATTAAAAAGGTCATACCACACCTTAAATGTGAGCGTATGACAGGTAATAAGTCACGCTCAACCCTATAATTTTTAGGTAGGTTAGGTTTTGGACTTGGAAAGTTCGACCCAGTCTAGTCTATTTACACCCCTAATTTCCTCATCCACTCTAACAATTTACTAACAACGAACATTTGATTATAAAAAAATTAAGAGAAATGCTAGCAACACATATTCTAACACACATTTTTCAACACACTCTTTTTAATTGGTTAAAATTCACATAGGACCCACCAAATTGATATGGGACCCACATGATTTGGTGGGACCCATGTGAATTTTAACCAATCAAAGAGAGTGTGTTGAAAAGTGTGTGCTATAATATGTGTTGCTAGCATTCCTCAAAAATTAATATTTAAAAAGTTGATATTTTTCTTTACCCGAGCAATGATTGTTATGTCAACGATAGAATCCCCAATAGCTAGGACGCTGCTATTAACAACAAAGAGATGAAGCTTTTGAATCTCAACCAATTTATTAAGCAAAAAACTCTTTTGCTTTTGGCACTGGATCCTTATGAGCACGTTTTTGTCCAAAATTTTGGCATCCACATGGAGGAGATCTTCATTACTAGAACTAGCAGCCTTAGAACCATAATTACTCCATGACTCATAACTTAGCTGCAATTTGTTAAGCGTCACTACAGATTCAATAGAACTATTCTTGTTTTGTTCTTCTAATACCCTCAAACGTTCTTGGAGCTCTTTCACATGCTTGATAGCATCTCCTATGACTGAAGTCTTGTCCATCTGTTGATTTGATTTACAACATAATCACGTTTAATAAAATGTTACAAATTCCTAAAATTAATAGCTAACTAGTTGCTAGTTGTTTCTAAAACTAAAACTAATATCATATCACTAAATATTTGAAATAGATGGGGTCTATGTTTGATTATGTACCGATAAGAATTCATTTGGAGTGAGTAATTCTGACTAAAAATAAGTTGAAGATAAAATAGTTAATATTTGAATACATTGGTGTAAAAGTGAGTTGAATTTTAAACTTATGCGTAAAAATTAAATCTATAATCAAAAGCTATAAATAGTTTCAAGTAAAATTAATTATAGAGGTAAAATCAATTCTACTCAAAAGCAATCAAACATGTTAGAATTATTTCTACACATGTTGAATCAATTTTGGTCCCAAACATACAAGAATCAATAAATAGACGCATCTATTCAAGCTCTTGGGTCATTTGGAAGGAAAGGAACGCTAGAAATTTCCTTGCTAAAGAAAGTACATCTATTCAATTCTTGGAAAATATCAAACTTCTTTCCTTTTGGTGGTATAAAGTTCAATTTATTGCTTATTATTACAAATTTTATGATTGGTGTCGAAATCCATTTTTATGTCTAAGGGCTGACTAATTGTTTTATTTCCTATCTTGTGTAATTATTGGCTATCTTTTTCGGTACGCGTTGTTATGCCGGAAGGATAGGATTTCTTCAAAAAAATAAACATATACATATTGTGATAATGTTCCAAACGGTAGTGTTGATCTCATGTCTAAAAGGTTGGAATGACATGTGTCCCCCAAGTAAAACCGGCTAATGATCTATCTTAAATCTTTATCTCTATATTTATATAAAGAGAAATGATATCTGAAAAAAATATTTTTTAACAATTTTTGTGATAACTTTCTCTTTCATATTCAAATTGTCATTCTACTTTCTCTTTCTATTGCTTTGATTTTTGTGTCACTACCTAAATTTCTTTGCATAAATTGGTTGTCCAATAAGTTGTCACAAAAAAGGGTTGTTCAAATAACATTGCTCATATATAAAAAAAATCTCAACCACAAAACCTTAAAGAATCCATGAATGAGACAATGAGATCTGAGAGCAACATACCTTCTTCAAGCCAGGAATAAGAGCAGCTAGACTAATTAAGCACTGACTGACTTTCTCTCTTCTCTTTCTCTCCGCCATGATACGGTCTTGATGATCATGAGCCACAGACCTCTTAGTCCCTTGTCCTTGTGTATTTTTAGTTTCAACAACGTTTTGTTTTTGCAATGACCCTTTTTTATTTTGAGGTAGTTGTGTTTGTGACAATGGACCAACT
>Ga0228710_1009260_pt1 | contig 13754 bp, 14 predicted proteins | sample MedpolnodulmetaG_FD_177995 | JGI IMG/M metagenome (GOLD analysis project Ga0228710, IMG submission 177995) | Root nodule microbial communities from Medicago polymorpha collected in Santa Monica, California, United States - pink nodules | ecosystem: Host-associated > Plants > Roots > Nodule...
ACTCATTCTTCCAGATGCTTTAAGCTTCAAATAAATTCCTTTGCTCTTGAACTTGTTCAATCAGAATCTCTAAGAATAGTACTTTGATTATGGATCCTGCACACTTGAACAAATTGTTTAGCATATCTAATTGATTATTTTTAATACCTTGTTATTGTCAAAACTCAATAGGTGACTTGAGAAACACCCTTGTTCCAACACACACATGGCTAGGAAGGCGTTTGAGGGAGTGGTACGTATTAATGTGATACTTTAATGAATGATTGTAAAATGTTGTTAATCTTTTTGAAACTAATGTTAATCTTTGTAAAACTGATGTCAATGTTTTGTTTTTAATTTTTTGCAGGGGCGAGCCAATTTAAAATGCAGGGAAGAAGATTGATGTGATGCATGATGACGATACCAGGCCTATCATGGCTTCAAAGTGGTGGCATGATGGACTGAGTGCCACCGGTCTTTCTTGGCTTCAGGATACCAGCTACAGCCAGATTGACCACGACCTGCTATTTGCATTTGTAGAGAGGTGGCACGAGGAGACTTCGAGCTTCCATCTTTCGTTTGGGGAGATGACAGTGACACTTGATGATATGTCATGTTTGCTGCATCTCCCCATTGATGGCATGCTTCTATCCCACGAGACTATTTCAAGGAACGATATGGTGGATATGATGATGAGGTATTTGGGGTCGTCTGCTGGAGATGCTCTTGGTGGGGTGACTGAGACCAGAGGTGCACATGCACGGTTTAACTACTTGAAGAAGATTTTAAAGGAGCGTCTCCAACTGCAGCTGGTGTTAGATAATAAGTGTGGTATGGAGGAGGATGTGCAGAGGTTGCGGGACCAGGCTCTCTGCATATATTTGTTGTACTTGGTAGGGATCACGCTCTTCACTGACAAGAGCGCCAACTATGTGGATGTTGTATATATGAGGTACTTCAGAGACCTTGATATTGTTTTTGATTTTTCATGGGGAGTTGCGTGCCTATCTTACTTGTATAGGGAGCTTAACCATGTTGCCCATTGGTCCTGTAGTCAGTTGTCAGAATACTTGTCTTTGTTGCATGTATAAATTAACAATTATGTTTGTTTTTTCATCTGTAAGTTTTGACTGTTCGTATATTTATATGTGGTTGTCTTTGTTGCAGGCTTGGATTTATCAACACTTCAGGGGTATAGGCAGCAACAATGTGTGGGGTGGATATCGTGATGATATGCATGCACGAGTCATGTTTTTTGCACCACGAATTGGTTTGTTTACACCAGACTCATACAGAGGCCATGTGGATGTGCTGGATCTGTCAGGCGTTGTCATGGCCCCACATGAAGAGCACCATGAGGCATGTCCTTTTAAGCGGGTCAGCCTTTACTCTAGATGGCTCAGATACGGTAACCATATGGTGAGATATCTTCCGGAACGGGTGCTTCGTCAGTTTGGTTACGTTCAGACCGTCCTGAGACATTCATGTGAGAGTGCACCTCCCCAATAGATCTTAGGGGAAATCACCCTCCGCTTTCAGTGTGCTCTTGATTATGCTCTAACACCTCAGTCGTTGGGTCACCTTGCAGTTCATGGTGTGGAGGCAGCGGAGGGATACATCCAATGGTATTATGACGTCTCTCGTCCACGCATGATTCATTCAGACATGGAGGTTTCGGTGTCGAGGCCACTAGAGTGGGAGACCATTAATGAGATTGCTGCTCAGGAGGATGGAGAGCATGGGTTCTTAGAGTTGGGCGGAAGGTTGGGCCATATCAGAGACCTTGTGTATGATGTTATGCCTAGTGGTGAGGTACAGCGCGGGTCTGAGGCATGGCAACATTTGGAGGAAGTATTGAGAGAGGTGTATGGTGGAAAAGTTTACCACCGTAGGAAAGCTGTTGAGGGTGTTAGGGGTGATGGGGTGGCAGAGGTGGTAGGGGTTGAAGGGGTGGTGGCAGGGGTGTAGTCATTAGATGATTGTAACATTTGGATAATTTTATTTTTATGTTATGTTTGAATATTTTGGATAATTTTCATGCATGTAACATTTGGATAATTTTTATGTTTGATTAATGTTTGCAAATTATGTTGTGTTGTTAATTGTTATGTTGTGTTGAAAATTATTAATGTTTGAATGTTTGAACATATGGTCAAAGGCCAAAACAGTTGGCTAAATGCATCAACACAGAGGCTCAACCAAACCAGATGGTTTTTGCCTCTGTGCTGATGCAGTTCGGATTATATAATTCATACAACATTCACACTTTCCGGATTATATAATTCGGAAACATCCTTTTTCACCCCAAATGTTGACTTTCTATGGGGTGATTGACACTTTTCGGATTACATAATCTGGAAAGTGTAAAACCAGTCCGGATTGTATAATTTGAATTTATCCATTGCACATTGGTATCAACATCCATCAGGGTGCTTCAAGTTCAAAATCCACAAATTTGTTCGGATTTCGTAATCCAGAAATAGTTCGGATTATGTAATTCGGACTAGGGGTATTTTTAAAGAAAAAAATAGGGTGCGGTAGAATATAGCAGGGCGGGAAAGGTAATAGTTATTTCCTAGTAGTATATGATCAAAGGAGGGCTCAAATATAATCAAGGCCCAAACTTGTATTGATATGTCTTTTTTTAGTAAAATTTTTAGAATTCTGCTCTTTACCCAAATGGTTTCGCTCATTCCCAAAGTAAATGTCCAAAATGCCCTTACACATGTTAACTCACGCCAGTTATAAGAGTAGTGTGACTTAAGTCACGCTACGTGCTGTTATTAGCCCAGGCAGAGCCTTATTCTGCCTCATTTTCAAACAACACACACTTAAATCTCAATTCTCTCTCAAATTACCAACTCCAAAATTCCTTCAACTTCAAATCAAACAACACTCCAACAACAAGAACAAGTAAGCGTTCACTTAAATTATGTTGGTATGATAGATTTTTTCACTTATCTAGAATTTTTTAGGTTTAGTGTTTTGTTAAAATTTTAATTTTTTTTGCAAGAAATGATAGAATGTTACATGCAAATGACTTATAGTGCTTAATTGTTATGATGTTTAGATGTTTGCATGATTATGTTAGATTTTTTACACTTAAATTAGATTTTTTTAGATTTAGGGTTTGTTTAAATTTTGTTTTTTTTTTTGCAAGATATGATGCAATGTTACATGCAAATGAGTAATATTGCTTAATTATTTAGATGTTTGCATGTTTATGTTGTAGTTATCATTTTTAGGGTTTACGTATAATTTGTACTCCAAGTGTTTGATGAAATGTTTGAATGAGTTTTTCATTGATTGTGTTTAATTTCTTATTGTGTAGATTTGAAGCAATGGTTGGGTGGATCGACGTTCATGCAGAATTCAACGGCGGAGAAGGTTCAGTGTCTTAACATAACGTTAAGAGGTCTCAAGGATCAACTAAATGAATTTAACCAAGCAGTCAACCCCCGGTATAAAACGTCCAACGCTCGACGAGGGGAGAGTATCATTCACTTGGGTGGAGTTAAAGAACGAAGAAAACGTGACAAGCATGTTTTGGGAGCACAACATGTTCCAGTGGATCGATATGCGGGTAGCGTTACTGAGATCAACTGAAGATATCATCAAAAGTTTGATTCTACCATAAGTTCGTGATTAGGTAGGGAAATGCACCTTCCAACTACAACAATTGTCTTCCTTTGAATGAGGTAGTTCAAACTTGTCAAACGACATTTAACAAGCATTCACCCGGAAGATTAAATTCTTGTTAGGATGGTTTAAATGAAGGTATTGAAGTGTCAAGGAATGAACCTTATTCTTTTGAGACTTGAATACCATCATTTAAACCAAGTCTAACAAGAATTTAATCTTTTGAATGAAACAATAAAACTTCCAGGTGAATGCTTGATAGTTGTTGTTTGGCCAGTTTGAATTTACCTCATTCAAAGGTAAGATAATTGTTGTAGTTGGAAGGTGTCTTCCAACTACAACAATTGTCTTCATCTGGATGGGGCAATTCAAATTTGTTAAACGGCAGGACTCCAGCATTCGTCCGGAAGTTCTTTTGTTCCATTCAAAAGGTTAAATTCTTGTTGGCTTCGTTTAAATGATGGTATTGAAGTGTCAAGGTCTGGACCTCATTCCATTGGCACTTGGATACTATCATTTAAAACCAAGACCAACAAGGACTCCTGGACGAATGTTGGAGTCCTGCTGCTTAGCCAATTTGAATTTGCCCCATTCAGAGGCAAGACAATTGTTGTAGTTGGAAGGTGCATTCCCGAATGTAATGTAATGATAGGACATATTTATGAACATATATAGTTGACATACTTTTCGTTTATGTAATGTAATGTAACTGTTATTCGAATTTATTCAATACGCAACTTTATTTGAATTCACGCTGAGTTTAATCTATTTTATTTTTTTACTTTATCGGAATTTTTTAAATAAATACGCAATCATAAAACAAATACAAAAATTAACAAAAGCGTGTAAAAACTATTGTACAATGCATGAAAAAACGGCCACAGTAGCGTGACTTAACTTAGGTAAAGGTTAACAATAGTGTGAGTTAACTCACGCCAAGTTTAACAATAGCGTGACTTAACACACGCCAAGGTTAACACACTAGCGTGACTTAACTTGCGTTACTCTAAATTATTTGTTCACTTTATTTATTCAATATTAATAATTATTTGATTTTATTTATTCAATATTTATTTATTTAATACATAATCATAAACATAAAATAAATACAAATAAAAAACAAAATTAATAAATATAATTCTCGTTTTATTAATATCATTCAAACATTACAATAAGCAATACATATATTTTATTTGAATTCACTAATCTACTTAATATCTTTTTACCCTCTTGGGGTAAAAAGTAATTTTTACCCTCTTTGGTATATACCAATAGCTCTTGGGGTAAATAGTGATCCGTCCTGCTGGGAAAAAAGACATCAAGATCCCTTGAGGTAAATTTAAATTTGGTTCCTTTTATACCCCTGTGATGATTATTTTTACCCACGGTAAAAAGATTTTGGGAGTAAAAGGAAGCAAACCTAATTTTACCTCAAGGGATAATGCCCTTTTCCCCAACCCGGTGGACCACTACTTCCCCCAAAAGCCACTGGTATATACCTAAAGGGGTATAAAGAGCCTAGAGACTATAGAAACAAAAAAGAAGAAGAGAAAAAGGGGGAGAGAGTGGGAGGAGATAATGTGAAGAAAATAGGAAGTTTGTGAGGGTATTTGTAGGTGGTTTAAGGTAACATAGCACTTAATGAGGTCAAAAAACGTGAAAAAAACTTTAAAAAAAACGTGTAAAAATCATTAAAATGCATTGACCACCGTCAAAAAACGTGTGTTCTTGAGTTGTAACCACCGGCCAACTAGAGCGAGTTAACTCCCGCTGAGCTATAACGTGTGTGAGTTAAGTCACGCTGCGTGACTTAAGTCATGTAAGGGCATTTTGAACATTTACTTTGGGAATGAGCAAAACTGATTGGGTAAAGAGCAAAATTCCAAAGATTAATCAACACTCGATACGGCTGTAAAAGACCATAATGCCCCTCAGCAGTTAACTGCCGCCAAATTAATTTTCCTCGGCAGTTAACTGCCGTTGAATCCCTTTTTCCGATGCGTCTTGCAGACCTAAAATGACAGAAGTTGCTGCTGATACACAACCTGTTAAAGGTTTTAGGCATATTATTTCAATGCCGAATAAAAAACTAAGCAACCTTTGAACCAACATTAACATTAATAAAATATCAAGATTGATGTGACAAATAAACGAAAATTACCAACATCAGTTATATTTAAAATACGATAATATGTTATCAAAATACAAACAAACTAAAAAATGTCATGTAAATATAACAGAACAAACAAATGTCATGAAAACTCACATCAAGTCCTAAAAATCTATCCTAAACAGAAAATACTACTACTCTTGGTCTTGCTGATGCTGTTGTTGCCGCCTCCTTGACGTCTGGCCTCGCCTCCTCGTCAAAATCGGTGTGATCTGCTCCCTAACATGGCGCATGACCTCAAACCATTGCTTAGGGCTCATCACCTCATGACTCATCTGCGCATAAGCGTAGGCAACAACACCACTAACCATGTCATAGGTATCTAGCGAGCTTCTCGCCTCGTACCGCTCCCACTGTTGTGTAATGATCTGATTTTTATTTGCTGGCCTCGAAAGATCTCCTGGAAGTAGGGGTGTTCATGGGTTGGGTCAACCCAGAAAACCTGGTCAAACCCACCCAAAAAATCCAAAAAAATGGGTTGGGTTGGGTAATTGGGTGGGTATGATTTCTAAAAATGGAAAACCCATAAAAATAAACGAGTTTCAGGTAAAGCCATACCCAAATCCAAAAAACTCACTTACCCAATAATGTTAATAATTTTTATTCTTTATTTTCATAAGGCAGAAGAAAGTTATATTTTCAAAACACACACATTGTACCCTATATATTGAAAATCAAAACATATTAGAGTTACAAATTAATATGTTGCACTTTTTGGTTATTTCTATACTAATGCAATTTTATGTCATGCAACTTTAGTTTGTTGCAAGTACTTTATGATGAAGTTTCTTATTTGATATTCTATGATGCATAAAATTATAGTAAAATAAGTTAAACATTTTTTTTAAGAAAATTAAAAAGTAGAGTACTATTTTAAAACAAAATTATGAGGACTTGCCATTTAGTCATTTAATATTAAAAAAATAGAAAAAGTAAGTTGGGTAACCCATTACCCAATCCAACCCAACCCAAAAATTAGTGGGTTTGCCCAAATCCACCCAATAGTATAACTAGTGGTTATTTTACCTCACCGAAACCAGAGTATCCTATTTGGTTTGGTTTTGGGTTTGGTCAAACTCAACCCAAACTCACCCACGAACACCCCTACCTGGAAGAGGTGGCAAAATCTTAGGGTGAGACACCCTAGTATACCATAACATATAGCCATCCCCCATGCGCCATGTCTCCTCTTCTGCCGGCTCACCCCAATTAGGGCTCCTTAAGCGTGTGAGTGCGGAAGTCAAGGAATGTCTGCACAATCTGAGACGGTCGCAGCTCTACAACATCCGTTGAATGTTTCGGGACGGTCTGGACGTATCCATACTACCGCAAAACTCTCTCAGGCAAGTGACGGTACACCCTAACAACACCGCACATAACCCAACTTGAATACTAGAAAATCTCCTCAAAACCCTGGATCTCCCTGTGCTCTTCGTACGACCTCCAGAATACGTCATCAAACTGCAAATGATCAAGCAATGAGCGATACGTCACTCCCTCTCCATGACCCTTCTATAACGTCCACTTCGCTGCAACCGGATAGTTTTCAATATTAGTTGGGATTTGGATCAACACTGTAAAAGCCAGGAAAATGCGCCAAAAATCATTCATGCACAAACCAAACAAATCACATTTATAAGTTATTATGCACGAAAAATATAAAAAAAAATAAAATAAAAGTTAAGGTTCAAATGTAACAATTTCTTACAGTGAGCAGTGTCATGCTTCCCCCAAGAGCTATGTCTCCAGGCAAAGAGGCATCAGCTAAACAGTGGTATAGGTATGCCAATGTGATCTCTCCCCAAGAATAATTACACATCCCCGCGTAGCCGTCCTCCATGGTCGTCAGATAGACCAACTTGATGCGTTTGTTGCTTTTATCACCAAACAACAAGCATCCAACAAGATACAAGAGATAACACTTCACAGAAGCAGTCCTAACCTTCTGCAGCTCCTCTGGATCCCCTGGATCCGCCAATCTGGTAGCAGTATCAAGGTAGCTCGAATAATACTCCATCAACGCGTTATAACTAATGTAACCACCTTACTCTTCACCGCAATTTTTCAATGCATCCGCCGGCGACACACCTAAGTGTCTCCCCATCAAATCCGCTCCTTCAGCTCAAGACATCTTCTTCGGATGGCTCAACATCCGCCCTTCAATCGGAAGATTCATAAGATATGCAACATCATACAAAGTAACAGTCATCTCCCCCAAGACCATGTGAAAACTGCTGGTCTCGGTATGCCACCTCTCGCATAAAGTCATCAGCAAAGCATGAGGCATAGTGGCGTAGCCCAGATAAACCAAATCATGTAGCCTGCTCTCCCTAAGCGAACCCCAAAACCATTCTGCATTATCGTTTGGACGTCGGAGACTCAAAATCTTAACCCCATGATTAATTGGTTTTACAATACGCACCTTACGAACCTAAAATAATTAAAAAATAAACATATATTTTAAACAACTTAAACAAAGTAAACATTTAGCTAAAGAAAATAAAACATAAAACATGCAAAAATAAAAATCACAAATTTAAATTGGCGCACATATTTTTAATTTAAGACATAACACATTTAAAACTTAAAAAAAACATAACAAAATTAGTACATTTAAATTAACACGCATGTGTAATTTCAATTTATATCACGTGCGGCATTTTAAAATTAAATTTCGCGCACCAATTTAAAACATAAAGAAAATAATTAAACAAAAACACATAAAAAAGTTGATATAATAATTAAACAAATACACTGACGTTATTTGAATTATACTATAGCGGAAATGCCACATGGTTGGCATAAGAGTGCAGCAGAGATGTATCTTCCGGTCCTCCAGGAAAGGGAGGCTGCAAAGGTAATGTCGTTGGGGATGCGGCTGCTGCAATGTCATCATGGTCTGGTATATTGTGCTCTGGTATATGTTTCTGGTCATACCCACCATCAGTGGCATCGTGGTGTATCTCATCCTGAAAATTTAGGTACTCCACCTGGGTCGGGTCAACCGCTTGTGACTGTTCAGGCTATGTAGCCTGAGAACTCCCTTCATCATCCACCCTCCGACCACCTTTACCTATTCCCCTCTTTGGGATGTACCCGCTTTTCCTCTCCCGCCGCTGGCTTTGTGTCGTCGCACGCCTACCAGCAATCATCTTAGATGGATCAATCGGCTGCCCCTGGTGCTGATCAGACATATCTACACTAAAATTTAAAAAATTAACATCATTCAACTTATACATTTAACCACTTTATCAAACACATTAAACCTAAACATAACCTAAACTTTCACATTCAACCACTTTATCAAACATCCACATTCAACCTAAACATTATCAAACACACTATCGTTCACATTCAAACGTAAATAATCAAACGCATTATCAAACACATTCAACCTAAACATAACCTAAACTAAACATAAACATTCATATTCACATTCGGTGAAAATCAAAACCACATTCAACCTAATTCAATATACACTTTATCAAACTACAATTAACATCATTTCCATAACCTAAACTAACTCAATAATCAATATACTTTTCATTGGGGCATTTTGTCAAACACTTTGTGTGCAAAGTATCAAACATATTCAAATTATCTTCATTTGACACCATTTAAAACCACATTATCAGTAAACATCATTTAAACAGCATATGCAACAACTACATTCATTTATCAATTCATAAACTACACATACAATCATCAAATTGTCAATTTCAAAATCAACTCTAACCACATGCAAACTACTCTAATTTTTTTTGAAAATAAACCTAAACAAACTAACATTATGATTACAATGATTGATGCAACTTACTTGTGATGATGTGGGGTTGATTGGCTTGCAATTCGTGAAAATGCCTTTGGTGAGAATTTGAGAGAAATTTGAAGAAAATTGCAACTGATATGTGTTCTGGTGTTTTTGTTCATGTATAAACACGCATCGGCAGTTAACTGCCGATGAAACTGACGGCAGTTAATTACCGAGGAAAACTTCGGCAGTTAACTACCGCCGATTCTATATTGCTCGGTAGTTAACTGCCGCGGGGACATTGTCGTCATTTACTGGTGTTTTTCACCCCTATTAGATGTGTATCCAGCAATTTTCATTACATTATGATTATGACTACTTCCTGATTAGCATGTTATAGCTTTTTCTTTATTTATTTTGCTATAAAATACTTTTTATCCGTTTTTTTTCACATGTTTACACAAATTAAGAGCATGTTTGCTTTCATGAAAGAATTCATTTCCTAAAAAGAAGAAATTAGAAAGAAAATTGACAGTCATTTGACAACTTATTTTTTCTCTTTGCGATAATAGTTAAAGACACTGTTGACAAAATAAAAGTTAAATTAATGTTGCATTCATTTTGCACCTTTTCTTTTGAGGGGCGATACATTGCACTTAATACATTAGAAATCTTTTTAAAAAAAGAATAACAAAACAAAAAAGGGTGAAGGACTGCAAAACCATTAGTTTTTTTGTGAGAAATAATTTTTCGATTTAAAATCCTTAAATAATTAAAGACTGCAAAACCCTTCTTGAATTGTAAATATTCTAGTGACATTGAATTGGACCGATCACCACACTCACCTATGGCCGCTAATCCTTTCTCTTCTTGTTAATTTCTGATAACCATTGGATTGGACCGTTTTTTCACTTTATGGTGTGTGTATTTAACTTCTTATAGAACTCAATTATCATCCAAGGGACATCCAAATTAAAAAGAGGATAAGGTTAGTCTCTCTATTTATATATGTGACATTTTCTTCAAAAAACACAAAACACAAAACAAAAATGGCATCTAGTGTGAGTGCTGCTCCTACATGCGACTGTGAAGCAAAGTGTGTCATATCCATCTCAGGAACAAAAAAGAATCCAAATAGACGTTTCTTTGGATGTCCATATTATGGTCAGGTAAATTAATACAAAGAACCTTACCCTAACTTCACATTTTGAACCCATGCCATTTGGTATTTTATGTTTAAATATGCATTTGGTTCATGTAAATATATTATTTTTGCTTTTAGTTTCTATAATTTTTGTTTTTGTCCTTGCAAATTTATATACCATATTTTATTTTCGTTCCTCGATATTATGTTTCAGTTCTTGCAAAATTTGTCATATTAGAATTAGTCTCCACAATATGAAGATTTGATTTTCCTTACTCTAATATGAGTGAAAAAACGACTAAAATAAATACTGCATGCATATCATAGAAACTAATGTTTATAGGAATAAATTTTGTAGGGATTAAAACATAAATATTGCATATATTTTTGTACCAAAGAAAAAACATAAATACTGCATGCATATCATAGCAACTAATGTTTATAGGAATAAATTTTATAGGGATTAAAACAAACAATAGAGACAAAAATAAAACAAAGTATATTTAGGTAGAAGGACTATAAATAAAATAAAAAATTTACAAGACTAACAGCTAGCCTTTTCAAAATAAAAATAAAAATTATGTTTGCAAGGATCGAAGTATATTTAATTAAACCAGTATCTTAAGTTAATTAAATTAAACAGTGTATTATTAATTTTTTGCTGACTATGTTGCAGATAAAAAAGACACATTGTAACTATTTCATGTGGGAGGATGAGTTCATTGCGTCCCAAGCTGCAATGGTTGAGTTGAACGAAACAACGATTGAGAGAGAGATGGAAGCCATGATAATTCAAATGAATAAGAATATGAAAGCCTTGAAAATTCAAATTAATAAGGATATGGAAGCTAAAATTAATGAATTGAAAAGAGATACGGAATACAAATTTAATATATTAGAGCGGGATATTGAAGCCATGAAATTCCAGATGATTGAATGGCAAGCGACGAGAAAGATTTCGGCAGATGAGGTAGCGTTTGATATTAAGCATCTCTCTTTGGGTGGTTTGAAAGGTTCGAAATGATTTTATCTTTCGATAGACAAGGTAGTGTTTGATATTAAGCATCTCTCTTTGGGTGGTTTGAAAGGTTCGAAATGATTTTATCTTTCGATAAACAAGGTAGTGTTTGATATTAAACATCTCGAGGTTGGTTTATGGAAGAAAAAAAAAGAAAGAAATGGGTGTCCATTGTGTCTTTTCCGAATGACATTCAAATCCCCTTCTTCGTACTATTAGATATTTTGAACGTTTTTTTTTTACTTTTTCTGCGGGTGAAGTACTGAGTAATTGATGTATTAGACTTGGATTATGTATGTGTTTTGTTTGTTATCAAATGTATGAAGTAAAGTTTTTCTTGGCAAACCTAAAACCTTTAAGGATTGAGAATAATTTATCCAACAACCACAAAATTACTCTCGCGTATAAATTTGTTAGTGAAGTAAAAATTAGTTTGTAGGTACCATTTACAAATTAATCACAAGTCCTCAAGGGTAGCCTAGGCATCAATGTGATGTTATGAAACGAGTAGATTTTAATGATCTTCTTTGCCTTATGAATGTATCACAAGAATGTGTCAAATAATGGTAAGAGTCAAAATTGGCAAACCAGAACAATAACTGCATTGACAAAAAAAATGTATTTATGGTCTATCGATCTAAATGTTACTATTTACTATGTCAGTGGCATGTATCCAGAAATAAGCATGAACTACAATGTCACAGTGGGCACATTGGATATGTGAGGCTGAACATTTCTTGTTAGTAAGAAAAATACTACTGTAAAAATTCGGATGCGTTTAAGTGGGTGTTTGGTTGCACGGTTAAAAAGTCAAAAAGCACTTTCAATTTACTTAAAGCAATTTCAGGTTGTTTGGTTCTCTCCCAACGTGATGACGATGTCGTACGGTACCTTACTCAAAATTAATTCTAGGTGAAGCTGCTATTCCTAACTTCTGAAAATTGATTCTTCAACTGCATGTTTGCCTTCATCAAAATCTCTTTTTTGCCCTTGATTTGTACTGCTTTTCACCTCCCTCATAACTTTCCATCTAATGAATTCATAACTCCTTTCAAAATCTGAATGCAAATATGATTCACAGACCAAACAAATCACCTACCTCACAACTTCATTAAACTCTAACCAATTCCATTTTATCATAATTCTTCACAACTTGTAGAAATGCGTTCACCAACCTCATAGTTTCATTAACTATGTAGTTACTCTCTGTTCATACAAACTTCTTTATATAGGTTGGCTCATTTGTCACTCTTTCATTCTTAAACACGCGGGAAAAGGAACACAAGCAAATGGCCAAATAGTTGCAGTGTTTGGTACTCAAGGGTAAGCTTAAACACTCATTTTTTGTCTATTAATTCAGTTTTGATAACATTGCATTTGATGTGTTTGATAAAATGCCTAGATAAAAAAATATTCATTTCTTTTTGTTTTCCTTGACCTTAGTTATGATTTTTTTTTTCCTTCTTGAAATATTAATGATATTGATTGAGTTTGAAAATAGCTTATATGTTTTTCATCAAATGATAATGAGATTGATGAATATTATTTACATTGTATGAGTGCTTTATATTTACTCTTAACATGTTTTAGATGTCTGTGTTTTTTGCTTCAGATTTGTTGTTCACTTATCCTCCATAAGCTCTATATTTCAGTTTTAACTAGTTCTATATAAGCTTTATATTTTGGTTCAGTTTTAACTGGTATTTTGGCTCTGATTTGCTGGTTTTCTTGTTCAGTTTTTACCACCCTTTTGGTTCAATTTTACTAATTTTTTTGGTCCAGTTTTGCTGGTTTATTGTTCTGATCATAGTTATTTGCAATGCCATGATTTCTTATGTTTTTGGATTGAGACATTGTTGATGGTTTGAGTAGAAAAGTTTAAGCACCAGAATGAAGCATTTGCCAAGAATGTATTGGATTCATTCCGATTCAAATGTTGTAATTGTTTTACCAGTGAGAATAGATAGATGTCCTAGACTCATGCATTTTTTTTGCGAGTTTTATAGTTATTAGTATTAGCTAATCTTCTATTTTACTGCATCTTTTTTTGCTA
>Ga0228710_1009262_pt1 | contig 13752 bp, 9 predicted proteins | sample MedpolnodulmetaG_FD_177995 | JGI IMG/M metagenome (GOLD analysis project Ga0228710, IMG submission 177995) | Root nodule microbial communities from Medicago polymorpha collected in Santa Monica, California, United States - pink nodules | ecosystem: Host-associated > Plants > Roots > Nodule...
AAATTTTTTTTTTATATTTTTTTTTATTTATAAAATTATAATTTTTTATTTATTTTTTATATTTAAAAAAAAAAAAAAAAAAAAAAAAAAAAAAAAAAAGAAAGTAACGAGTTATAAACTTTTTACAAAATTCTAACGAGTTATAACATGATCATTAAGATAAACACGTACATCGTAAGTAAAAAGTAAACTTACAGGTGATCCATTAACCCAAAAAATTATTTCACATCTTGTTTGACCTAGGTATAATAGGCAATTGTCATTCACACACGTTGCTTTTGAAAAATTGTGGATAATTTAACGAGCATCAAAGAAAATTAACCATATATAATTTACAATCATTTCACCGACAAGTTAACTCATAAGCTAGTATTCATTGATGATTAAATTATTCAAAATTCTTTAAAGAGTAATAGAGAAAATGTTGTCCATTGATCCCTTTCATCTCATCTCAACATAATTATTTTTTCAGGCCGAAATGAAAAAGGCATGTAAAAGCATCGTGATAGTTTTGAACATCCAAACTATATTGCCACCCCAACACCATAGCACACACATGGGTATATTTAAATTGAAAAAACCCAAAAATATAAAAGTGGAGAGCTAAGGTTGCACATAAGAAAACATCAAGTCCAAGACCAACTCTATCTCTAAACAAATCAATGTGAATAAAATTCATAATAAAATCCCACCAAATAAAACATTGGGATAAAGTGACAAAGGAAGCAAGTTTGTGAGACTAACATTCCCTTTCCTATAAATAACAAGTTTGTGAGCACTAACATTCTCTTTCCTATAAATATGAGAATAAGGGAAAAAATACATGGAAAAACCTAAGCTCGACGTATATACGATGCTATTGTTTATAAGAAAAAAGCTTGTATGTTCGAATATTTTTGATAATTTCATGAATTGAAGCAACTGCAGCGGCCAATGAGACAACCATACAAAACCAATTCAAAAGTTGGAGCGCACACCACCTCAATGATAACACGGGTATGCGCTTTTGAGCAATATGCATTTGTATAGGGAAGAAGACAACTAATGGCCCAAATCCAATCGCTCCCAAGAGACCTAGAAAATAATGGAAAAATGGCATTGCCATGGCAAGAATTGTTCCTACAATCACAAATATCGTCCTCCAAATTAGCCTAAACAAGTTCAAATTGATTGTTGCACCACAGACGTTAAATAAATAGTCTTGATTTATGAAATTTGAATCGGGCCACGCGATATTAGCACCCATTTCAACGACGCGAAAAAATGGTTGTGCCATAACCTGTAACAAAATATTAAATTATCTTAAAAAAATTATATGATTCCAATATACCTAACATTTTGTTAATATTTTGTTATTTTGTCATGATAATCAGATTTTAGAAAAATACGATGATATTACAAAATGAAAAATATAATGATATGGCAAAATGATAATAGATTTCTGTGTAATATCTTTCACTATACCGGCTAACTTTAATATCGAAATAAATACTAATAGCATTAACATATTTTACCTATATATCAAATAATATTTTACAATATTGTTCTACTTATAGAAATTCCTATCATGGTGTATATATAATGTGGCAAGAATCAAGATGGTGAAATTAACTCGGATGTCTATGTAAAAATATGTTTACAATAAATATTCAGTTATAAAACTCAATGATTAAACTGAAATTAGCAATGTTCTAACCTGATAAGCTCCAATCATGTGGATTACTACGAATACATCTCCAAGGGCAACTATCCAATAGGGCTCGGTAAATCCATAAAATATGTTTCCTGGTGTGTGGTGACCAAAAGCAGCATAGCCAAGGCAACTACATAGTAGGAATATTATTGTCATTGTTGATACCCCTATCGCGTTAGCCCTTTTCATTTGTTTATTTTCTGGTGGATGTGACCTTAATGTATCCTAAACAAAATAACGAAATAATAAAATACAATTATAAAAAATGACTATTAATAATTGCATCTTTTTATTTGCTTTTAATAATTGCATAAAATAACTATTATAAAAAATGAAATGTGATATTTTACCATTATGTCGTAAATAACCATAGCGTAAGTGCTAGCAAGAGCTATGTTTCCCATTGAAGTTAAACAACTCCACACTTTATCTGCAGCAGATAGTTCTGGCCCTATTTGTGTTCCAGTTATGCTGGTAGATGCCCCTTTTCCTGTTCTTAGCCAAAATACCTTTGTAATTAGACATATATAAAACTATGAATTTGGATGATCCTCTACGGTGGATTTTATGATACATCTTATTGTAGACTGTTATGTCTACAATCAACTAGACCATAAAGTTTGTTGTAGAGGGTCGAGTTTATAAAACTATATAATATATGATAAAGAGAAAAGTGATCAACAAACTACCTGAGATAAGGACAGTAAGACAAAGACCAATTGCAATGAATACATAACCAAATGAGGTGATAGCGGCAATGGTTGAGATCCATGTAAGTTTGTGAAAGTTAGGAATTTGAGACAAGAAAATCTGCAATATCCCAAAACCGATCATGTAGGGATTAGAAGAACTGCTGCAATCAGCTTCAAGTCCTTTTTCATGGATGCAAACAACTTTCGGTATTTCTCTGCCATATTACACTTGTTGGTAAGGATATATTGACAATTATAAAATTAGATAAAGATCATAATACAAATACAAACATTAGAAAAAAAATAATTTGCAAATAATATCCTACTTACAAATTAATCTAACCATGATTTTTTTTTTGTATTCACAAGTAATTATTTAATGTAACAACATACCGTAAGCTATTCGATGAAGTTATTGTGTAGCCCACTGTTACCCCAGCAAGCTTTCCGTACAAAATAATTCCACAAAACACTTGCATCGTTCCACCTATTATCAAATAGAAATATAAAATCAAGTAAATTGAAATAGACCAAAAATATGCAACCCATATGTACAATTTAAAACTTTAACTCCTCCAAAATTAAAGGGAAAAAAACTACTTAGTGAGTAGTTTGAAACTATAAATATTAATTAAAAATAGTAGAAAATTAGACTATTTCTTAATATTATTATTGTGACCTAAACCATCAGCTCTTTGCGAGAAAATGAGACATGCTGATAGAACAGCAAGATACAACATGCCTGCAGACCCAATTTTTGGACTTGAAGGAATATTCTGTTAGAAGTTGGTAGGACAGTTTCTTTCTCGTTAGAACTTTGTTAGAACAATTATCTTTTTCATTTTCCGTATTCAACATTGTAGAGCTCTTGATCTCATCTTTATTATTGAATAATACATAGTTTCGTGATCTAGATTTTACGAGTTCTTTCACACGCACTATCAGTGTAAACCAAACCATCAATTCTTGAAGAGTAAAGGGGACATCCGCTCGCGCTCGTTGCTAAAATATGTCTCGTATATTTAGAAGTGTGCATGTATCAAAATTTAGTGGTTTTTTCATATGTATACAAGAGTAAAAGAGTATACCTAAGTAGTTCTTGACAGCTTGCATGTAAGTATAATTTCTCTTGCCAGTGACTGGGTCTGGAAACCTATAGCAATCAGCTACAAGACTGTAAGTGAAAGCAGAGATGCATGCAAAGATTATTATACTGGCTATACCAGCTATCCATCCTAGTTGAGCCATGGCCCATGCTAGAGCCAACACCCCTGCCCCAACTACCACTGTTATAATATGTGTTGTTGCCGTCCACACATTCCCTGCAATATTCCACACCAAATATTAATCATAAACATGATTTTTCATTCATAATTATTCCTTAAAAAAACAAATCATTAGACGCATGTGTTAAATAATTGATGCATAGTTGCTTTTAAAACTTTCGGGTATTTGTATGGAATTCTGGCTTCGATTTTGGTTTTTTCCATGAAAAAGAAGCTCAACTATTCATATACATTAGTTATAATTTTGGTTAATTTATGTTGGAAAATTTGTTGCACTAATTAAATTTTCTTCAGACGCAAGAGTCAGAGATCAAATCTTTAACCGTTATTAAGATAAAAAGCATAAGTAAAAGAATAAGATTCTGATTCAGGGAATTAAGATAGAAAGAAAGAAGGTACATACCAGTTCTTTTGTGTCTGCCATCATCATCTTGTTCATGTTCCATGATAAGAGTTTGTGTAATACTGAATTAGATTTAGATTTGATCCACTACTAGTTATATCAGTTAGTTAGTTATCCGAGTAAGCCCGATTTATTTGGGGTAGTTATTTTTCAGTGACTGTCAAAAAAGATAGGAGAGATAGAGATATACACTCATGAATCATATAGATGGATGGATGAATGCCAATCAAATTTTTTTTCTTTTTATTTTATATATTACAATAAACAAATGCAATCAATGGCCACGTTTCTAAAAATTGATGTTTAATATTTCAAATAAAATACAAATCAACGTAAACTAATCACAAATAATAAATACATTTTTTTTTGAAAGAAAACAAATAATATAAATACATGGAATTTCATTTAAGAAAAAATATTGGATTTGCAAAAAAAAAGAAAATTGGTTGGAGAATATTATATGTAAATTCTAACTATACTTGAAGACTGAATTGTGCATCCAGAAATATATTATGGGAGTGTGCATGTGATATTATAAGATCACCTAAAGCAATTAACACCAAATTGCAAGTATCATCAATTGCAATTGAAAAGCTTAATGCAATTGACTCAACGACGGCGATGACGAATATAAGACCGTAACTTCAGCGGCGACGACATCAAGGCAACAACCTCAAATTGTGAATGAAATGATTTGGTTTCTATTAGTCTCATTTGGCTAATAGTGTTAGGTTCATTTGTGGAACAAGTATAAAATGAATTGGATGATTAAAAGAATAAAGTGGAATGGGTTGCCAGCAGTGCTATTATAAATATGGGGATTGAGAGAAAGAAAACTTTGAGTGTTACATTGCTTTCTAGTTATGAGTGTTTTTGGAAAGATGCATTGTTTTGATTATTCACTATGTTTGTTGTAATTAAGCAAGCACAATAAACAACACAGGGATGTTTTCATATGTGTAGCCAGAATGAATATTAAGGAGGTTCAAAGTTCAAATTTATTAATAGACTGTTAATAAATTTTACCTCCTCCTAATTATCTAACCTCTAACATTTTCTTTTAAAAAATTAACAGAGATTTAACGTTCCTATTTAACGATTATTTTAGTATTTTAAGGCACCGTTTGATGGTCATGATATGATAGAGGCAGAATATGATACAAAGTTGTATAGAGATAAGATATGATAAAGGCGTGATAAACATTAATCCTATCATGTGTTTGATGCGCACTTGATAACAAACAGGATATCATTATAATTAAATGAAAAATTGCTCTCAAGGTTGGATCTCCGCTGTTAATAAATTTCATGGAGTAAAAATTAAATGATATAAATTTGATGGAGTACATCGATACAATACAAACGAATTGGTCTGAACTTCCAAACGAGCTTTTGAATCTGATATCAAAACGAATTGACAACGAAATCGATCTCATTCGCTTCCGATCAATTTGTACTAATTGGCGCTCTTCTTCCATCTCAAATCACCACCGTGGCATGTTAACCATCAATTTCCCACTCCTCCTATCCCCACTCAACAATGATTCCATCAACATCAACCGTAAATTATGTCGCCTCTATAAACACAGTTGCTTTCTAATTAAACAAACTCCAGGTCTTCGTTATTGGATCGTTCAAATTACACAAAACTCCACTGGCCAAACCCAATTCCACCACCCACTCCTCCGAGGGATATCATTGTATGAGTATGTGCATCATTGTCCGATCCCACTTAGTCTCGAGTCATTATGAGACCTTAATGATCCACATACTCAGTCAGTGGACCTGAGAAAGAACCACCTTCCCTCTCTCAACTATCCCCACATTCGTCTAACCTTTCATCAATTGGGAGGTTTCCTCGCCTAAAGTTCAATCATGTATTTACCAATATCAACTAGCATAATATTTAATTTTAGTTGTAAGCAAATGCCACCCTGCGTTGTATTATCGGTTGGTCCTTGAGTGATGAGGCGACACAAATATCAAAACTGTGCATGAATAATGTCATCATTGCACTGTAAAGTAGAAATGATCTGTCAAGTAACATTTTCCTCTACCAATGTAACAATCATTATCCCCTATTTATGATAAGCTTGCAGGTGTACGGTTTTATCGAGTAATAAAAGGTATCGATTCCACAAAGACTTGTTGAATATGAAATGTATTTTTCCTAAATTGTTTAGTAAGAAAAGATTTGATATTTTGGAAGTTTGGTGTTTTGAAGAAAGTATGCAATAAAAGAAACGCCTTGGAATTATGGAATCATCACAATAGTAGAAAATTTTATTCTCAATCCTTTCTATTGTTATGGAAATCAAAATCTAAAGTTGGGGTAAACTAAAGTAAATAATGTCCTCTTTTGAGGTTAAAAAAAAAAGTATTTTAAACCAATATAGCCTCGTATTCTCATGACTTGTTATACTGCTAAAATTCATTAAGTTCAAATATCTTATATCACCTCGAAAGAATTTAGACTATTTTCATATCTTAAAACTTTTGTTTAATCTTATAGTTCCAACATCAACCTTAATCTTTCGTTACCTTGATTTATGTCTAAAATATTGCTTGAATGGAATAAGACTGAATTAATATTAGGTTACTTTGAAGCTCCATAACATAAAGAAAGAATTGGAAGTATAGATGAAAGTCTATCATTAGTGGACTACTTTCCATAATTCCATAAGGGAGAAATACTCACTCATCATGATGATAAGCAAAAACATAAATAAAAAGAAAACAAGAAGTAAAGAAACCTAGTTTAATTAAAGTTGCAAGAACAAAAATAATATTACAATCTCTTAAAATAAAATAAAGGGTTAAATAAGTAAATGGTCCCATTAAATATACCAACATTTGATTTTAGTCCCTCTAAAATATTCTTTAGGCTTTTGGTCGCTCTAAAATTTTTCATCTATGAAATTAGTCCTTGCTCTACATTGGGTATTACACTAGAGTAGGAACCAATTTCATAGATGAAAATTTTTAGAGGGACCAAAAGCCTAAGAAATATTTTAGGGGGACTAAAATCAAATGTTGGTATGTTTAGGGGGACTATTTACTTATTTAACCCTAAAATAAAATAAGATTGCAATGTTTCTATGTGTGATGGATAGGCCAAATACCACGTTTGGTCCTTTTAGTTTGACAGAATTCCCAGGTTAATCCTTTAAGTTTCGAAAGTTTCAATTAGGTGCTTTTAATTTGACATAATTTCCAAGTTAGTCCTTTAAGTTTCAAAAGTTTCAAATAGGTCATTTTAGCTCATAAACTATTTCATCGTTACCCCTGCTGTCAGTTAATAATTAACTGATGTTGATGTAGTCGTTAAGTTGTTGACTTGGATCAAAACACTGTCTTTTAAAAGCTCTAGGGTGTCAAAACTTGGCGTTTAATCGTCACAAATGATCATTCTATCACTATAAATGTCGTTTAATAGTGTTGGAAAGACATTTGTTGTTGTAAATAGTTGTCTTTGATCTAGCACTATAAATGATTATTTGTGACCATTAAACGTAGCGTTTTAACAACCTCAAGTTTTTAAAAGACATCATTTTTATTCAAGTCAACAACTTAACGACTACATCAACATCAGTTAAATGGAGACTGATAGCATGAGTAACGGTGAAATAGTTTATCAACTAAAAGGATCTATTTAAAACTTTTGAAATTTAAAGGACTAACTTGATAATTCTGTCAAGTTAAAAGGACCTAATTGAAACTGCTGAAACTTAAAGGATTAACTTGAGAATTCTGTCAAACTAGAAGGACCAGAAGTGATATTTGGTCGTGATGGATAACACAAATTATATAAAAAAATGTAGTATAAATTCTTTTTTTAGGAAATAATATAAATTCTTATCTTTTTAAATAACATAGTATTTGACAAATTTTCCTTAAAAAAAAATTCAACAAATTTGTTTAAGAATATATTTTGGATTTGTGCCTTTTTAATATATTTTGCATTATCTTTAAATATTTTTTAGTATAGATTTATGAAAAATGTATTTTGGAATAATATGGTAAATTAGCCTGTATATATGACTAACCCGATAGAGAAAGTATAAAGCAACAACCCTAGTCTAGTCGCTTTCTTCCTGAAGAAAAGGAAGAGATTCGGCAATTCAGCAAGCATCATCCATGGCGATGGCGACAAAGGCAGATTGGTCTGAACTTCCAAACGAGCTTTTGCATCTGATATCAAAACGAATTGACAGCGAAATCGATCTCATTCGCTTCCGATCAATTTGTACTAATTGGCGCTCTTCTTCCATCTCAAATCACCACCGTGACATGTTAACCGTCAATTTCCCACTCCTCCTATCCCGACTCAACAATGATTCCATCAACATCAACCGTAAATTCCGTCGCCTCTATAAACACAGTTGCTTTCTAATTAAACAAACTCCAGGTCTTCGTTCTTGGATTGTTCAAATTACACAAAACTCCGCTGGCCAAACCCAATTCCACCACCCACTCCTCCGAGGGAGATCAACTTTTCCTTTTGTTTTCAATTTCAGCAAAATCTCCGTCCTTCATTTAGCAACCAACTTCGTCATTCCGTACATCAAATCTAGAAAAGTCGTTGCTGTCATGTCCCATGGAAAAAAACCTATCATTGTCGGCTCATTGTACCTGTTGAACTGTACCGTAAAAGAACCAGTAGTGTTGAAATGCGGCGATGAGAACTGGAAATTTATTCCTGAAATGTCGGTCTATTTAGGAGACATCCGTGTTTTCAAAGGCCGACCTTATGTGGTTGATAAAACTGGGCAGACGGTTACTGTTGGCCAGGATGATTCCACTGTCCAGTTAGTTGCTGTATCATTGGTTGGTGGTGGGGATATTAATTTCTTAGTGGAGAGCGACGATGATTTGTTGTTAGCAGATGTTTACGACCATAGGTTTGGTGATGATCACAAACATGTAAAGATTGATGTCTTTAAGCTTAATAGAAAGGAGAAGAAGTGGGTAAAGTTGGCGAATATAGGGGATAGAGTTTTCTTCTTGGGGTTGCTATGTTCGTTTTCTGCTTCTGCTTCGGATTTGTGTGTTCCCAAGGGGAATTGTGTCATCATTATGGATAATATCTTCACTTGTGTGCAGTGTGAGAGATCTTTTCTGGACTTGGATGATGGTCGGCGGTTGCCTTTGTCCGATTATCCTGAATATTCTGATTTATTCTTGCCATCTCAGACAGAGAAGCTGAATTGGTAACAGAGTATGTTATCTTGCATTGAAAGGTTTCTATTCTGATTGTGACATAACTTTATTGTGGTTTGTTTTTGTTAGATTGGAATAAGCTTTTCAGCTAGTATTTCTAGATAAAGACAATTTTTATTGTTGTTACATTGACTATGGGTTTTTCGAACTAATATGCACTTCTAATTTTTCACTTGCTCTTCATTTAATTTATTTTTATATGAAATTAGCTTTTACTGAAATCTGAATCTATTTGAATGTATGTTAGACATCACCATGACAAGTTATTACTATGAATTTTCTAAACTAGATTTAACAATGTTGATGGGTTTGTTTATCTTCTTTTGTTGTTCCTTTTGCAGACTATATGCTTTGCAACAAACTCCTGAATCCTAATTACATATATTCATATGAAAAGACGCTGGAAAATGAGGTGGAATTTTGGGTTGCCGGATAAGCGTTCTAACAGTCTCTTCAACTCTCTTATCTAAGAAATTTTTGTTCTGTTATTTTGATTTGATGTTAACTACTTCCATTATTATGGTCCTGAAAAATTGAAACTTAATTGGCAACTTATCTCAACCGAGTTACGTAAGGTTGATCTTGGTTCGGTTATTTTGTTATTGACCGACTGCATTATTATGGTACTGCTAAGTTTAAACTCAATTTATCAGTTACATTTATGTCTCAATTAAGGTTAGTTTTGGCTTGTGAATTTACAATTTTTAATATTCTATCGAATGACTTAAATCTGTGTGACTTGCTCAATTGATATATTGAAGAGTTATAATTTCTAGTTGATTATTCAAACTCGTTATTTACTTAATTTTTCTCGGTGAAGCTTCTAATTGTCGGTGCATGAATTAAAAAGAATAATAAGCTTCTCAGTCTGTAATTAGAAACAAATTTACAATCAAACACTTTTCATTATACCCCTCACTAGAACTATTTCCGGGTTCTACTTCTAAATGTTTTCATGCATGAAACTGGGTGTTTTATTGTTGAAGTAGTCTCCATTGTATCTGTCTTAGTTTACTTTCAATTGTGCGTGTCTGGTTAGAAGTTTAACAAAATTTCCATCTTCATATTACCTTAGCCGAAATGATCCATGTAATGTTGTTTTCCATTTTTCATAATTATGGTATTCTCAATGTAATTCTTCTTTTAGGTAATGATTGCACTAGTCTTGTCGCACACCATTTGGGTATTGAAAAAAGTTTCTGGTTCAATACAAAAAAAAGTTCAATACCAATTGAGATGTACGAACTCTTTTAAGTCAAATGGTGATGCATAAATTGTTTTATCCACAAAAGTGTACTTTATGATACAAGTAGGCTAATTTCCGAGTTACACGCATACCTAATGAGGGCTCAGTTTAATTAGATAAGCATAACTTATCATGGTACTAAGAGGATGCTTCCCCAACAATTTAATTTGCTATATTATATTGCTGAAAACTGTTAATTTCTTGCTACCTCTGCATAAACATCAATCTTGCCATATTATATTGTTGGGGTAGTTGTTAGTGGTTATAACAAGTATCATATAGGTTATAATTATTTGCATAATGGTCAACCTTGTTCTGCACCGCCTTTGATCGTGTGATCAGGTTTAACACATACATCACCTCCTATTCTCTCACTCTCATAATATTTCTGCTTTGCATCTTCTTTATCCTACTTTCCATTTTCTGTACTAATCTATGCCTATTGCATTCTCCCAAGGAAGAGGATCAGATTTGCAATTAAAAAAAGAATAATACAGTACCAGTTTCAACTAATCAATCTATTCGTTCAATAAAGGATACAGATCCAACATCCCAAACCAAGTGTGCACGAGTGGACAGTTTTCTGGTTGGTGCACATATAAATTGGTCGTTGATGTAGTTTCGAGTAAAAATTAAAAATCTTCTAAAATTTGCCACTTTTATCATTACAGTGCTAGGCATAAATATGGGGATTGAGAGAAAGAAAACTTATATATACCAATGACAACGAGGAAACTCCTGATTCTAGTCGAATTATTCAATTGTTGGCTGTCCATTATATCTTGAAAACAGTGTCAATGTTAGGTTTGTAAAACCACACTCTAATCTTATTCAATAGACAACTTGGCTATATATAGCCATTATTACAAATGACTTGCATTGCAAGTAACACACGCCTACTTCTCATTCCTTACAAACACTCCCCTAATCTGAATTTCAATAAAACTACAGATTAAAGGAAACAAATGAAAAGACAGCAATTACAACTGTATACATATATCTACTTAACAATCTAAACTGTCAAAATGACAAACTCCAAGTCTTGCTCTTAACTTACTGAAGCTGTCTAACTTCAAAGGCTTAGTAAAAATGTCTGCAATTTGATCTTCAGTATTGCAGTGCACTAGTTCAACTACTCCATCCTTTGTAAGATCTCTCAAGAAGTGATATCTAACATCAATGTGTTTGCATCTTCCATGCATGATTGGATTTTTAGAGAGCTTGATAGATGAACTATTATCACAGTACAGCTTAGTGCATTCCTCCTGAGTCTGACCAAGATGTTGAAGGATCCTTCTCAGCCATATGGCTTGACAGGCACATGAGGAAGCAGCAACAAACTCAGCTTCAGTGATTGATAAGGTAACAATAGGCTGCTTCTTTGATGACCAAGACAAAGCTCCAGTTCCCAGCTTGAACACATAACCTGGGGTACTTTTTCTGTTATCCAAGTCCCCAGCATAATCTGAATCAGTCCATCCCTCAAGTCTATAGTTCATCTTTTCTTTTTCATATAGTATTCCAAGATTGATAGTATCTTTAAGATACCTAAGAACACATTTCACAGCTGCTTGATGCATCTCAGTTGGTTTTTCCCATGAATCTAGCTATCAAACACACTGAGTAACCTAGATCAGGTCTTGTTGCAAGAAGGTACATTAAGCTCCCTATTATTTGCTTAAAGTTAGTTGCATCAACATATTTTCCTCCTTCATTCTTCATAAGCTTGTTTCCTGGTACAATAGGATTGCATACAAAGTTGCAGTCTTCCATACCAAACTTAGACAGGATTTCTCTTGCATACTTCTGTTGATGTATGAATATCCCTTTTTCATTCTGAGTTACTTCTACTTCAAGAAAGTACCTCATCTTTCCCATGTCTGTCATATCAAAATTCTTCTTCATAGAGGATTTAAATTCTTCAAATAACTCTTCACAATTTCCAGTGTAGATCAAATCATCTACATATAAACTGACAATCAGAGCTTTACCTTCAATGTGTTTCACAAATAGAGTATGTTCATGAGGGCATTTATCAAAATTTTCTTGACAGATGTAGGCTTCAATCTTACTATACCAAGCTCTTGGAGCTTGTTTCAACCCATATAGTGCCTTCTTCAACTTATAAACCTTGTCATCTCCTTCCCTTTGATACCCTGCAGGCTGCTCTATATACACAGTTTCAATTAATTCACCATGTATGAAAGCACTTTTCACATCTAGTTGATATACATTCCAATTCTTGCATGCAGCAACAGACAAAATGCTTCTTATTGTGTCCCATCTTGCAACTGGTGCAAAAACCTCATTATAGTCTATTCCATATTGCTGAGCGTACCCCTTTGCTACCAACCTTGCTTTATATTTTTCTACCTTCCCTATATCTCATTCAGTTTACTTTTATAGACCCATTTCACACCAATTTTCTTTGCTCTAGAAGGTAAACTGGTGAGATCCCATGTATTGTTCTTCTCAATGGATTCAATCTCATGATCCATTGCTTTTCTCCATTCTTCATGCTTCACAGCCTCTTCATAAGTTACAAGATCACTATTGGTAGTAAACACATCTAGATTATGTTGCTCTATTTGTTCATCTAGATCTTGACCAGTAACATAAATCTTGCAGATAGCTAGGCTTTGTTCTTGTTCTTCTGTTATTTGATTCATCATTGTTTTCAGCTTCAGAAACTTCTTCATATGTGCTATCATTGTTTGATATATCACTACTGATATGCTTTTCATCACTATTCACATTTTCTTCACCAGTTGATCCGTTATTGCTATCATCACCATTTTCAGAATTATCTTCCATTTCTATCATGCAAATAACCAATAAAATAGCCAGTATTGAAATCGAACTTACAACATGAGATATGACTCCTCATTTGCATACCACTTGAGTTTCGAGTGAACATGTTTACAAAATTTGACGTACGAGAATATTTTCAAAGACAAAACTATGAGGCCTAATTGTTGCAGCAACAAAAGTAAGTATTTAAGTTATCGTCTCCACAGGGACTGGTGCGATATTCTAAGTCGTTCAACAATCAATATCGTTCTGAGCTAGGGTTGTCGGGTATTTCGTTGTTTCATACACTATCAAACTAAGAATTTATAAATGGGATGAGAGTTAACAGGGAAATAAGTATGCTGGGATTAAACTTCATCAACCTACTCGTACGTATTCTCGGATTTGGGTTGCGGATTCTA
>Ga0228710_1009264_pt1 | contig 13750 bp, 5 predicted proteins | sample MedpolnodulmetaG_FD_177995 | JGI IMG/M metagenome (GOLD analysis project Ga0228710, IMG submission 177995) | Root nodule microbial communities from Medicago polymorpha collected in Santa Monica, California, United States - pink nodules | ecosystem: Host-associated > Plants > Roots > Nodule...
CACTGCTTCTTCACCCTCTAAAAAAGAGGCAGGTATGCATGAAATTTCTTCCCTTGATCATCTAGCTGCTAAGGTTGACGCACTCACACAAAAATTTGATAAAATGAATACTAGTGTTGTCACACCTGCCACTGTATCACCTCCTTGTAAAGTTTGCGGTGTATTTGGTCATATTGGCATTGATTGCCAACTAGGTAGTGCTGTTGAAGGTGTTAAGCAAATAAATTATGCTCAATACAACCAAGGAATGAGGCAAAATCAAAACTTTTATAAAACTCCTCAAAATTCCTTTGGACAGCAAACAGCACCACCCGGTTATGCAAACAACCAAAGAGTCCCTCAGAAATCCAGCTTGGAAATTTTACTAGAAAAATATGTTATGGATCAATCCAAGCAATTTCAAGAACTTAAAAATCAAACTGATTTTTGAATGACTCTCTTGTCAAGCTAACATCAAAAGTGGACTCCATTGCTACTCACAATAAAATGCTAGAAACTCAAATCTCAAGTAGCCCAACAAGTAGCTATTTCCTCTCAAACCCCCGGAGTCTTTCTGAGTCAAACTGAAACCAACCCCAAGGGCCATATAAGTGCTATTACTCTTAGGGATGGTACACAACTAAAGGACCCCATTGAGAACAATGAGGGAGAGATAGGGAGTGATGAGCCTCAAAGTGAGAAAGTCATAGGAGAGAATGAAAAGCCATTTGTTTCACCACCTCATGAGCCTAAAATTCCATTAACACAAGGTTTTGTTAAATCCAAGTTAGATGACCAGTTTAGGAATTTTATTGAAATACTTCCAAACAAATTGCCACCTAAACTTAAGAATCCAGAAAGTTTTTTCATATCTTGTGTCATAGGATCTGAAACCATTGAGAAAGCCATGTGTGATTTGGAAGAGAATGTCAGTTTGATGCCCTTGTCTCTTTATGAAAGATTGGGTATAGGGTAGAGAAACCTCTTTCTAACCGTCAAGCTAATGACTTTAAACGAGCGCTTCGTGGGAGGCAACCCACGAGTTTTATTGCTTTTATTTTGTTTGTTTTGTGTTGTTTTAATTTGTTTTGTAGGTATTTGCCCAAATATGATGCGAAAAAGCGAAAAAAAATTTAAGCTGTTGACTAGAAACCAAACACACCACATCCAAAAAAAAAATTCTTAAAAAAAAAAACCTTCATTTTCCAGAAGGTTGGCACGGCCGTGCCAACCCTTCAGGCAAAAAAAAAAAAACTTTTTTTTTCTTCTCCCTCATTCAAAAGAACACAACCTCTTTCATCCTTCAAACCTTCATAACATCAACATTCAAACCTCCATATCTATCTCCATTCATCATTCCAAACATAAACCACAATAAAAATCAACTTTCATCCATCCAAATACCAAATTCGTACATTATTAAACCCTAACCCAAAAACCAAAAATTCTTCACCAATCTCCATCATTCAACTCATAAACCTCACTTAAACCCAAACCTTGTCACTAAACCGACCCTTCCCACACAAAACCTTGTCCAAATCTAACCTCCACCCAAACTCACACCAAGTCAACTAGGTCAATGAGATCCAAGAGGAAGGGAAAAGAAATTAAAGGCTCCGGAAGTGGTGCAGGCAAAAAGCAATCAACAGTTTCCAACCAGGGCATCCATTTTCAAGATGACAAGCAAAGGAGTATGTATAAATCTCTTATCTCTAAACATATTTCTGCTTGTAGATACCTTGACACTAATGTTATGGATAGATACTGTCGTATGATGAAGGTCTATGTCGAGATGATAATTGTTGAATGGTGATGATGAATGATGTAATAAATGATGTTTGTGAATGACGAGTAATACCGATGACGTATCTTGTTTAGGGTGACGAAAACATTGGGTAAGGCCAGTGGTGAAAATAACAGCGAGAAAAGATATTCAGTTAGCTAAGGTTTACAAGACGAGACTTTGATAGAGCAAATAGTGTGGGTACGTCGTGAGTCTAAAAACACACGATTTAGTAAAAGGGGTATAAGACGGTCATAAAAGGGGATATGAAGTAGGTGCTTTTCTGAGTAACTGATGAGGTTATACAAAATCTCCTTAAGCCAATAATGAGTTTAGGAATACCGTTAAGTGAAAGAGTAAAAGAGCTAAGGTAGTTAAAGAACTTAATATGAATGTTAGATAGTAATGTATAAGGTGTAAAAATGAATAGAGAATATAGAGGTCTAATTTAGATGATTGTAAACGATGAGAGGGTCATTAAGACGAAATGTAAGGGAAGATGAGGAGTTGTATATTAAGTAATGAAAGATAATAGGAGTGATGATAACGATGAATAAAACGGGGGTCTATTAGAAGAGATCAAGATGAATAGGAAAGAGGGTAAGAGGTAATAGTTATAATGGTTGACGATAATAATAACGACTAGTATCGAGAGAATGAAACCTTGAATTATAATGTAGTCTTAGTGAGGAAAATTGCTGAAGTCGAAATTAATGATAAGGTGGTGATATAAGCGAATGGTAGAGAGTATTGATGAGGAGTCCTATAACTGTGACAGAGAGTGATGACGATTAATATTATATATATGTAAAGAAATTACTAAGATGGGAAATGATGAGGTTATATTATAATAATGATGAGAATGACGATGTCTATGTTGTTGTGAAGATGAGAGTGTCGATGGTTAACTTATGACGATGATGAGAGTGATGATATTTATCTATGATGATGATAAGAGTGGTGATTGATGTTTTGTGTGCTTGCATTAGAGTCGTACATTTTAGGGGAAATCTTGCATTAGTATGTGGATTATGTGATGAGTGTATACTTGTAAAACTTGTTGATTTTAATTCTATGCGTCCATGTAGAGTCTAGAGCATGATGTCTTGCATTGTTATGTAGTGAAAGTCCATTAACATACCTCTGGCAAATTATGCAGTGAAAGTCCAGTAACATACCTCTAGCAAAATATGCAATGAAAGTCCAGTAACATAACTCTGGCAAAATAAGCAGTGAAAGTTCAGTAACATAACTCTGGAAAAATGATGAGTAGGTGTGGTACCACATTCATATAGGTCGATAGGAGAGTCCATATGCATACATATATGATGTTTTGTGCTTGGTGGTTGTAAGTGTGAAAATGATGTGCTTTAGTGATTTGTGAAAAGAAGAGATTATGCATAACAACTGTTGAGAGTGAAGATATAGTGGAGATTATATTATTTTGATATTTATTTAATATGTGTTTTTTTTCCTATTATTATGTTATGATATGATTTCTCATCCCTTATTTTGGTTGTACCTTGAGTATAGATACCCAGGTTGACAAGGAGTAGCTATGGGACGTTTTAGAAGGTGGAGATGAGGGGATGCCCTCCGTTTTGTTATGTTATTTGGTAATTTAATAAGTATGTAATCTCTACGGGCTCTGATAATGTAACACTAGGGTTGGGGATGACGATTTAATTTTTAATTGTAGTTTGAGTTGAATCTTGGAAACCTTGTTATTTTCCTATTTATGATTATTGAATGACAAGTATGAATTTATTAACGTGATCACTGAATAATTTTCTTATTCTCCAGAGGATTTATTTTAAAAGAAAACATATTATTGTTATTATGTGATATAATGCCGAGTTTTGTAACATCCTTACTATTAAATATATTCTTAATATTTAATAATTATCATTGGAAAATAGGGTGTTACATTGATCCACCTTGAAAAAGTGGCCAAAGAAGAGCATGAATATTGTCGCAGTGATTTTCAGATATCAAGCTATTGGTTAACGTTGACTCACAATTTTTAGACTCACCACCGAGATTTTATTTTTCCAAGGAAAAAGGGCAAAAGTTTGAAATAACCCTATATTTTTAGAGATTAAAGGTTCGAGGGTTGGTTACATTAAGGGAAGGTATTAGCACCCTAAACGTCTATAGTACTCTATAGGAACCTCTTGTTTTTATTTATCTTTGTGCTAAATTGGTTACTTGCTTGTAAATAAGGCCTAAGTGTGTAAATGAAAGAAAGAAAATGTTTTTGTTATTTTGTTGATTTGGAAAGACAAAGTCCTTTGCCTACATACCTGAAACGGGATTCACGTAGTTCGGGATAAAAAGCCGAGTGATTTGTTTTGGTTGGCTTTAAAGTTTGAAAATGTTTTTGAGAAGATAAGAGGCCGAAATGACATAGAAGAATAAAATGTGATTCGATTGGTTTTGAAAATGTTTTTGAGAGGATAAGAGGCACCAATGGCATAGAAGAATAAAATGCGATTTGATTGATTTTAAAGTTTGCAAAAGTCTAGATATGATTAAAATTGATTGAAGTTTGATTTTAAAAAAGTAGAAGTCACTTGGTTTGAAATCCAAGGTTTGTTAAGAAATATATTTTTGAATGTTTTGAATATTCTAATGTTTTTGGCTTTAACTATTTGAATGTTTTTGTGATTTTATGTTTTTCTAAGTAAAGTCTAAAAGGTTAAGCGTGATAAAATAAACTAAAGCGCGAGGGATTTTCCATAGTGACGTTGGATCAAAATGGAAATCTCCTTTTCCTTGGAATCAACTATACTACTATTTTGATTTGTCCTTGATTTTTCTTGCTTTAGGCCTTGACATAAAGCGGGATAAATAAAAATGCATGCAATGCAAGATTCTCATTTATATATTTACATTTGTCCCTAAAATACATTCTAAAGCATAAAAGTGGAATAAATAAATATGTATGCAATGCAATGCAATATTCTCATTTATATTTACATTGGTTCCTAAATACATTCTAAGTCACAAAAAAATAAAATAGAGTAAAATGACAAAATAAAATTACAAATGCATGAAATAACTAAATATGCTAAAAAAGAAAAATGAAGAAATAAAAATGCATGAAACGTTGTTGGTTCTAAATAAATACATATGCTAAAAAATAAAGACGATATAAAGGAAATAAAAAAAATGCATGAGAAAAGATAGGGGTGCAGAAAGTTAAACAGTGGGGTGTAGTAGTAGGGAAAGAGAGAAGATCAGAAGGAAAGGTTATGGGCCCTGAGAGAGATGGCTCGGCCGGTTCAGGAACTGGGTCGGTTCAACTGAACTGGTCCAGCAGAAGGAGTATAAAACATTATTTTTTAGGGTTTTCCAATTTAATTTTCTCAGCCCATCTTCTCTCTTATCCGAGAATCCCTCTTTTCCCTCTGAAGTCCTGGAAACAAAACACAAGAACTCTAATGAACCTTCATGGCTCTGACGCGGTGGCCGGCGGCCCAAGGGGCTGCGCTGCCGTGCCGTAGCAAAAGAAAATTGTTTTTTTTTTAAAATTTCTTGATTTTTTAAACAATCATTTTCTTCATACTTCTCGAAAATCAACTTGGTTTTTAAAAAAAAAAATTTGAGCCACGCTAGATCTAGGTTTCAAGTTACGAAATAAAATCTTCTACATTCTCTTCTTCTTGTTCTGTTTTCGAAAATACTTTTAAAAGAAGAAGTTTAAACCGTCCTAGATCTAGTTTTTAAAATCATAACCAAAAATGGAAAAAGGACCCTTTTCTACCTTGTTCTTGATTCGGTTTGTGTTTGGGCTCCTTGTTGAGGTTGTGGCCGAATTAGGTTGTTGTGGTGTTGTGGGTAGGAAATTTATTGGTTGTTTTGTATGATTTTCAAAAGAAACGTGGTTGGTGTTGATGAGATTTCTACTGGATTGTTATTGGTTTGTTTGCAGGTTTGAAAAAAATGATGTTGTGTTGTTTTTTGTGATGGGCGAAAATGATTTACATGTTGGAGGTTGAGGATGATTGCTGTAAAAAAATGTTGTGTGTTGTACGAATTCTGGAAAATCGATTTGATTGTGTTGCTGGAAATTGTTTATGAGATTTAGGGTTTTTTAGATTGTAGCCTCTCTTAGGATTTGTGCCAGTCTCCAATGATTGAATCTGATGGTTGTTTTTATAGTGACAAATTAGAATTGTGCTAAAAATGATTGGACCAAAATACCCTTGAAAGGGATGGTATGCTATTGGATAGCAAGACAAAGGACTAAATGAGGACTAATTCTGAATAATAAAATAAATAAACAAAAATTGTAATAAAATAAATAAAAATGAAATAAAAATAATAACAAAAAAACTAAATAATAAAGCAAATAAATAAAAAACAATAATAATAATAATAATAATAATAATAAAACTGTCGCCTTCAGAACCAAAACGAGGTACTTCAAAGTAACCTCTGCCGAAATTTTGTCTAAAATGACGAAAAATTCCGGTTTAAAAGACAAGTAAAAAAAGAAAATTAGGTCAAAAAATGGGGTATGACAAATATCATAAGACAATTATTCGCGGTTTGTGTTAGGATATAATTTTCTTCGATCCGAGCGGGACATCCTCCATATTCAAGAGAAAAGAATTCGAGAATACCCTTGAGCTTTCAATGGATTCGCGAAATCCTTGCGAAGATTTCAAAAAATCTATTGTGGAAATGGTAGAGGCTCATGGTATTAATGATTAGGAAACCCTAAAGAAGCTCTTGCGTTGGTATGTGGAAGTCAATGAGAAAAGCAATCGTAGATTTATTATCGATGTCTTTTTTGATATATTTGATCATAGGGAGCCACTCTACCACTTCCCACGGCCCCGCCCCCGTACTAAAAACCAAAATTTACGGGGCATTAATACAATACCCGTAAACGGGGCTTTAATACCATATCTGTCCCGCACCCCCGCCCCGCCCCGCCCGCTTTTTAAAATTTACTTTATTAAATTTTAAAATTTTATTTCCATAAGCACCAACATATTTTAATATATTATTACTCTTTAGAAACATATTTATTATAATTATTTTGCTCTTTTGAAATTTTTTATTAGAGTTTTAATCATTAATATAATTATTGTTTTTTGTTGCTATGAAAAAATATGCAATCTTTAAATATTTTATAAAAAAAACAGTTTTCGCGGGTGGGGGCTGAGCGCGGTTCGGTGTTCAAATTTTACCCCTAATATAGTATGGCGACGAGGGCGGGGACGGGTGCATGTAAGCGGGGACGAGGATGCTTAAACCCGCCCCCAACATGCCCCGTTGCCATGTGTAATTATGTAATAATAAAATTGTCTAATTTGATTAAGATTCTGTTTATGTGTTTTCTTTGAAATATATTTTCCAAGAATGAGTTAAAATAGATTGTTATGCCTTATTTTATATGAGAGAGTCGAAAAACATGGTTCAATCCATGAACAATCTTTAGTAAACTTCATTCTTATAAACTTGTCTTAATAAAAAAAATAAAAATTATTAGAAGATAAATTAATTTCCCTAAAAAAATACCGGTAAATTTCTTTTTTAGAGGTTTGAATTAATTTTTTTTCACTAAAAAATATATATTATCCTCACAATATTCGAGAACATTTGAGCTATAAATAGTAATTACAGTGGAAATTGAAATCCGCAAAACATTTAACCCGCCAAACACCAACAGAACTCTGGTTCTTGCTCCAACGAGAATCACACCGGAAGATCCAAAAAGTTTCCATCGAAGAAATCCAAAAAGGCATGAACATTCATCGATTCATAAACTTGATACTCATTTCTTCTTCGTTTTGCATTTCAATTTTCTGATTCAATTTTCGTTAATTTCATTTTCTACTCTTTTTTTTTTGTTCAGATCTCGAACAAGAATGTGAATGCTTCATCTGGATCATTTCCTGAAGAATCCGTGGATTTATCTCTGATTTCTGAGATTACCGAAGAAAATCTCAACGAAGATGCTTCAGTAAGTATAAGTCTCAACGAAGATTTATAATCAATTAACTGTTAAACTCTACTGAAAATTAGCTATAGTTTCATAATTTGTTGTTTATTTATTAATTTAAAGCTTCGTGAAAATTTTGAATGTGTGAATTTGTTTTCTGTGATTATTTACTAATTATGCGTCAAAAAGGTTAATTATGCGACACTAAACTGTTAAAAGTCTACTGAAAATTAGTTATAGTTTCATAATTTGTTGTTTATTTATCAATTTCAAGCTTCGTGAAATTTTTTAATGACCAAATTAATTTTATGTGATAAGTTACTAATTATGCATCAGAAACAATGATTAGTTTTAGATTTGTTGATTTATAGTTGATAAAAGCTTCAGGAAAGTTTTCAATATTCAGGAAAGTTTACTTGCGATGATTTGTTAATTTGTCGAATTAAAGCTTCGGGAAAGTTTTCAATGTTCAAATAAATTTTCTATGATTATTTACTAATTTGGATTCAGAAACGATGATTAGATGTTGATCTGTTGATATGTCGTTGATATGTGTTTGAATTTTCAATGCAATAGTGATTGCAGCTTCCAATCATTTGGAATTATTAGGCATTTTGTACCGTTTAAATTTCAAGAAATAATAAGTGTTTAAGCTTCGTGGAAATTTTCAATGTGCAAGCTAATTTTCTGTCTTTACTAGTTATGCATCAGGAACTCTAATTAGTTTTAGATCTGTTGATATATCATGATATGTGTGTGATTTTTCAGAGCAATTGTGTTTGCAACTTCCAAGCACTTGGAATTATTAAGCATTTCGTACCGTTTGAATTTCCAGAAATAATTAAGGGCCTAAGAACTGCATTGGCTTGAATTGTTGGCCTATTGCACATCTTGTGCTAGGCCTATTAATGCATATGCTATTTCAAAAAAAAACGGTCGATGTTTCAACTGATTGAAATGTTTGTTAATCTTTGTTTCAGACTTTCTTGTTGGAAGAACTTTCTTCTATAACTTGCTTTGATGTGTGTGAATTTGAAAAATACACTTATGTGGGTATGACTGGAGTCCTGGCTTTGGACAATGCTGATCCTCGGTATAAGAAGCTTAAGGATAAGATAGTTGAGTACGTTTTGCACGATCTCAAACGCGATGCACTGCCAGAGGAGGGAATTCAGACGCGATCACAACCTCAAGTGCTTTTGGGGAAGAAGAAAGCATTTCTGTTTCTCTGTGCTATTTTGTTCATTGCAGTATTAGCTATGCTTTTCTTCACTCCTGACGACGATTGTCGACTAGTGCCAACATGAGGTTTCTATACATTGATGTGCAAGTGATACAATATCTGTTCTTAGAGTTGAGGTGATTTGGTTTGTTCTCAAATTGTCTGGATGCTTTTAATACTGTAGGCATATACTTCATTTGATTGATGGAAGTGTTGTGTAGGCATAATTTCTTAATTACTTCAGCAAGCCAGATCTTATCAAATGAAGCCTAAATGTTGGTTCAATTTGAACATATCAACCACATTTGGAAATACAATGTGCTTTATATGGGTACCAAATATAAGTATTAGAATTATATTTTTGAGAGTATTCTTGAGCTTCATAGCTCAGAATCTTTGTATGAGTAACACAATGAGTAGTCTATTGAACGTGTGCCGTATGAACGATGAGGTGGCTAGTAAAGTCAGAGATACCACTGTTGGATTTGGCTGAGTTTCCATTCTCGTACAAGAGAGCCAAATTGGCAAAACTTATTTTTGTCTTTCTCACAGTCAAGTCCTCTTATACCAATTTCACAAAACATGCATGAGCCCCATGAGCTACAGTCAATCATTCAATCACTGTGGATTTCATCAATGTGTTATAGAATCCAAAGCCTTTTAAACAAATTTATGGACTAGATCTCTTAGAACATACTGTTCTTGAAACTCTTCCATAAGACTTTCAGGATCTTTCTAGTAGGGTTCATTTCATTTCTCTTTAACTTGATGAAATACTTTGTAGTTTTTCTTCTAAGCAAATCAAAATTTCCGGTAATATGCTTCCTACTAAATGGTTCACAGATTAACTAATTGTGTTTTGAGCTGTTTGTTAGATATAATTGGTCATTTTAAAATTAGTTGTGATGTTAAACCAAATACAAAACTTTAATACTACATGTCACTAGAGTGAGTTGATTTATTTAGGATAACTCAAATCCTACACTGTAAAGAGATAAAATCAAAAAAGAGTTTATAATGTAAGTGACATCTCTTACTTCAATAGTCAATTTTGTAACAACGAATTAGGTCAATAAAAACTAATATCGTATAAATAGAATTAATAAAAATAAAATCTATTTAACAAAACGTGGAGTAACTATCCTTAAAAAAAAAAAAAAAGAGGAGTAACCAATTAACTTTGTTATGTTTAATTTGTAAATGACATGTAATGTTTCCATGTTTGAAGTAACAGTGTTCAAAATGATTCCAGAGCATGTTCCTTGTTCAACGGTTGATGTGTACCTGGGAAAATGTCATTTCCTCTGCAGTATTTGTAAGGACAAAGTCATTCAAACCAGTTATGTTGTCACCGGGTTTAGCATTGTTCAGAAGCCCTGTTATGTTATGTATCTGCATACCATGTGAACACAGTACTCTTTTGTTTGACACTTCAATGTTTTTGGATATACACTGAAGACCCGATTTGACCGACTAGATCGGATATATATGACTGCTATTTCTTCCAAAAAAAAGTCCAATGACAAAATTAGTTGGTAAACTTGCTTAATTGATTTGTTTGTTTTTGGTGTTAAACGTCCGGTTCTTAGGGAAATCAGTATTCCATCAAAAAATCGAACTTAGATTCTCTTAAACAATTTGTTATTTGGTGTAACTGATAAACCATTTAAAAAAACAATATCTTGATTTGCTCAATTGATTTAACTCCAGCACATAAATATCTTAACAATTAAAACTTATGAATAGGTTATATTTGAGAAAATTTCTACGGTTTGTTAACCTAACACTGAACCATAACCATAGAATTTTATTTTTCGAAAAATAATCATATCGATCCTTAAATGTGTAACGAATAGCCATAATAGTCGTTCAATATATCGAAATTTTAAAATGATCCTTGATTGTGCATTTTGTTACTCAAATTGATCTTTGTCGTTAAAATAGTCTTTCAATGCTGACATTAACTCTTTTTATAGGATGACTGATATGACAATAAGTAAATACTTATAGAGGTTGATATGACAATAAATGACTAATTTTTTGGACTAATTTTAATTTAAAAGACTATTTTGACTTACTCAATGCACAATCAGAGACTATTATTAAATTTTGAGACATTAATGGAATATTGCGACTACGTGTTATACATCCACAGACTAAAATGACTATTACCCTTTATTTTTATGAAGTAATAACCAGAGACATTTATTATTTTAACTTTTTCAAAGAATATTATTTTTTAAATCACTTTTAAATATTATTTTTATTAATTTATTGTTAATATTGTAACAAAATATATAAAAATTAAGTGATACTTGATTAAAATTTCGTATTTAGCATCTTAAATACATTTCAATTAAATATGTAATTTTTTAATGAAAAATTATTATTTCCTGTTAGCCTTGTTTCTTCTTCTTCAATCAACCATGAATTCAATCGGTATACCTTGGTTTTTCCTTGAAGAAGATTCACTACAAACAGATCCAGCAATAAAACCATCAAACCAGTCCCAAAACAACCAAAAATCTTTGGTTAAGCCTTTGTCATGGACAGTGAGTTGTTATGAAGACTAAAAATCTACACAATGAATTTGAAAGAAAAAAGTAAAATTGTTTATATAGTCCTCTACATTAATGGATTGGTCATGAAAAGAAATTTTGTGGTTTTGGGGTGTACAATAGTGTTGAAGTTCTTTTTATCTTAAAAGGTGGTGTGTGTTGAAGCATTTGAGAAGTGTTAGGTAAAGCCCCTGTTACTAGCTAATTCATTGCAAATATCTAGCAAACAATTTTTAAAGATTGAATAGATTATTCACCGATTACCATCTATATCTTCTACAACATACAAAAGCTGCAAGTTCTAAAATAATAAAATTACAAAGTAATCAAATTAAGAATCACAAAAAATTGTTGTCATGTCTAATATTCCCCTTGTATCATTTAAATATAACTTTAGGTTCTTCACAATACATGAAGTACATAAACTCCATGCGCCAACAAAAGATAAAGAGAACTCATAGAATAACAAGACCAAAAGCACGGAATTATTTATGAAACCAGACCTGTTACGGAAAAATTAGATAGAATCAGAAGCCATAACTTCAATCGGATTGAGCTCAAATCAGTAACACACGCGAGCAAAACAACAGCAACAAACCTTAAAACTATAGGCATCAAATAACAACTGGAGGAAACCAACAAAGGCTTACAACATGCCAAAAGCTATCGTAGGAACACAAAGCGGAAACTAGTTGAGATTGCACAGCAGAGGCAGAAAAACTAGACAGAATTGTATCGGAAATCTCAGCAGACTCCGATAAGCCATGACCGAGAAAGCACCTTAATCATTCCCACCACTTATTCAACAGATAGCACCACATTATTAAAATATCTATTGTTTCTTGACCTCCAAACTGTCCATATTGTTGGAGGACTGCATGTATAAAACTCCCGAGTGAACTGCATAAGAGGTGGAAAACTGACTTACAAACGCAGACATGGAAAAAAATAACAACAAAGAAAGAAATCTCAACAACACTAAACCCAGCCAAGACAACACCAAAATGCCAAGGGAGGAACTTAATTTGCATGTAAATGGAGTATGGTGATCAAATCGATCGGGATACATATTGTGTATCGTTCAGCCACCTGTTTGATTCGTGTATCGTATCGTCTATTGTAAGATACATCAACAAAAAAATAGGACTTAAAATATCATATATAAACTTCAAATATTTCAAAACTCAAGTTATAAACAAAAGTAAATAACATAAAACATCCTTAATTCAATCAAAATCAAACATAACTCCAAATTTTAGAATACTGCGAAACTCAAGTCATAGCCTAGAATACTTCAAATTTCAAACGATTGTCAATTATTTTCCACACCTTACAGTTCACCTGTAATATCTGATGGGTCACACAAACCTGACCCAGTTTCCAGTACCGACACAGGAAAAAGAAAGAAAAAAAAAGAGGGTAAATTTAGGGTTTTCTGGCGGGTTATACAAAACCTGACCCTGGTTCCAGGACTAATCCATAAAAAACATAAAAAAATAACGTAAAAAATTGGAATTTATGTCGGGTTGCGCAGCTCGGCCAGGTTTCTGCAACTGAAACGAAAACGTCAGTCTCGTAGTATATACTAGATTGAATCGGGATACATGGGATACGCCTAGGATACATGGTCATTTGGGATAATGGGTTAATTGGATTTGTTAGAGGATGGGAGAAAATAATTTTTAGGAAGAAAATAGTGTTTTTGTTTAGAATAAAGAGATAGAGTGCAAACAGATGTGCATTAGTAAAAATTGGGTAGAAAATGATATCTTTTTTCTTCTTCAACATGATTTTTAGTAGCAGCAATGCAATCAGTACAGTCCCAAAATTAGTGCTCTGATCAGCAGCTAAATCACATTCGATCAACTTAATTCAAAAGCCTTTCTTTCAAACCAGAGCCTTTAAGCATGCTGCTTAATAATGTTAATATATTATGCAGGCCTTACCGCTGACATCCTATTAACAACAAATGAATGAAAATGAATATTGGATTGCAGCATACAACTTTCACCAATGTTAGAACAGAACATAACCTTGAGTTCAACCAGGGTTAACACAATGAATTTGAAAGAAAAAAGTAAAATTGTTTATATAGTCCTCTACATTAATGGACTAGTCATGTAAAGAAATTTTATGTTTGCATACTATCTTTACTTGTACCACTATCTTTGCATGCATTGTTTCAATAAAGGTGATAAAAAAAAAAAAAAAAAAAACTAATTAAAAAAAAAAAAATTTTAAAATTTTTAATG
>Ga0228710_1009265_pt1 | contig 13749 bp, 12 predicted proteins | sample MedpolnodulmetaG_FD_177995 | JGI IMG/M metagenome (GOLD analysis project Ga0228710, IMG submission 177995) | Root nodule microbial communities from Medicago polymorpha collected in Santa Monica, California, United States - pink nodules | ecosystem: Host-associated > Plants > Roots > Nodule...
TATATATATATATATATATATATATATATATATATATATATATATAATATCCATATGAAATTTTATTGGTTATAGTTGTGTAGCATTGATTCAGTGTTCGTGTTGTGCTCATAATCTCTTCATCCATGCAGCAAGACCGGGATTTCATAAGCCAGAATGTAGTACTTCATCGAAGAAATCATTGTTGGAACCTATTCCTCTTACTGACAAGGGCTTACTCCCAGCAGACTGGGTTATGGAAGATCCAGATTCTCACTTTATATATGTTTGTAGAAAGGTAAATGACACAAACGGAGACGATATACCTGCATACCGATTAAACATTGATGTCTCATAGAGCTTACTCACATCGAAGCACTGATGAAGGTGGTGTTTATTCTCTTCACAAACATTGATATGCATGAGTTAATTAGATGTTTGTAATAGTTTTTATTTTATTATCATATCATAAACTAGAGCAGTGAAGTTAGGTTTTGTAAAGATGATGATATCATTTAATTTTTTTGAAGATATCTCACAAATTGACTGATAAACACTCATTTGTATGATTATGCATTTGCATATGTCTTGGTGAACTGTGGCTGTTGCATGGACACAATATTTTCTATCTTGAGCCAGAATTATATCATACTTCTATCATAGTCATTATTTTCTTTTCTAACCCCGCCTTAGGAGCCACATGGAAGGGACCAACTTAACTAATGGTAGTACAGTTCTGATAAACACATAATGACTATACTTCCCACCATGTCCAGGGAATGGAAACTGAAAACAATGCCAATTCATCAGGAACAAATTTCCTGCTAATGAGTTCACAGTAACCAATCAGGGATAAACGAAATTCTAAGTCTGATTATCAATTACCTTGTACATAAAAAATCATATAGCCAAAACCCTCATATGCTATTTATTCAAAAAGAATTTCTCTCTAGCTATCTATGGCACACAGGACCTATGACACAAGTTTTCTGTTCTCATCTCCCACGCATACAACCAAATGCAGAGTATCCATGTTTTTTGTTCCTTATCCACAAGAAATGTTTAGATGAGGCTTGTGTAAGGATTGTATCATCGAACTGGCATACCTGAGCCATAGGGGAGAACTGTGGTTCCATGAGGATTTCCAAAAGGATTTGCAGAGTGTTGTTGAGGGGCCATCGTCATCATTTGCTGCTGCTGCTGCTGGTTTGACATAGCTGCCATTTGAACAGAATGTGGAGCAACCATTGTATTAGAGACAAAAAATGGATCGTGCATTGTCGGTTGCATCATGCCTCCTGCCGGTACTTGCTCCCATGGATTATAGCTAGCAGTGCATCATCATATAGGCTGTCTAATGTAAGCATGTCCAAACCTCCAGCCAATTTGCTAGCTGCTGCAGCACTCTCATTTGAGCTAGGAGCTGTAACAAGAGCCAATTCCTAACCAGCGGTTCCATTTGCATGATTTGAACAGTAGAAGGTTGTTGATCAGCGGGAACGATGGCTAAAGCCAAGGCATTCCTCTCTTCCAACTCTGATAGTCCCTCAAGAGCATCTTCCCGTCGCATCTCAAAAAACTTATCAATCATATTAACAGTTCCATCACTAATAGCTTGATAAATTTTAATGCTTTCCGAGGCAACCAATTGGAGTGCTAACTGAATCACAAAATTATTTACAGCTGTTGTAAAGCTGGCAACTGCTCTAGCAATTCTGCAGTATCCAAATCTTTGGTCCTAGGACGATCAGCCTCAATGTCATACTTCAACACACGAAAACATTCCAGCCTTTCATCCAAAAATAATGCATAACTGTTCTGCGTTCCACCAGACATTCTTCCTTTCACAATTCCAAAATCAGAATTTTGTTGAAGCAAGAAGAAGAGGAGTCAAAAAAATGAGTAAGGATCAAAATAGTATTTTAACCTTTTAATAATGACCTAAATCGTTTGGATTGCTTTTGATTATATGTTTATACTTTTGTTTCAAAACATAAAATAAAATTTTTATTTATAAAAATAGCTCAACAAAGTTTTTGAAACATTTGAATTCTCTAAAATTTAGTTTTTTAAGAATTTTCAATTATCTTGTCCAGACACATTGTGAATGCTTTTGGAAAAAATGTGCAAACATGTCACATTCACCTATGACTGAAGGTGAGAAAAACACATGGGGGGGTTTGAATTGTGTTGACTTTTTCTTCGTTTTCTCCTACTGAAGTCACTGATTAGAAGCAGATAGAGTTCAGCTTCTGAAGTGATAATCAGAATCTAATTGCAGCGGATAAAACAGAGAGAGAGAGAAGAAGGACACAAAACAATTATACAGGTTCCTTCCACAAACCGGAAATAGTCCTGTCCCCCTTGCACTTCCAAGGAGAGTTCACTAAGAATGTAATATCTGATTACAACTGCTCAATGCTACAACTAGCACGAGACTTCAAATCACTCAAGCACAATTGCAAGAGATTTCCTATGCTCCTGAACACAGTCAAGAGACTTCCAATGCTCAAGCACAACCGCAAGAGACTTCTATTGCTCAAGCACAACTGCAAGAGACTTCTATTGCTCAAGCACACAAGCAAGATACTTCTATTCAAACAAAATTACAAAGAAATTTGTTTGAGGTTGAACAATTGATATACAATCAGTGGTGTTCACAATACAAATCAGATACAGACTCTTATGACTCTAGAATTTCTAAGATATGAACTTAGATAAGAAATTCTAGATGAACTTTGATGCAGAACAATTTCAGCAGAGGTTTGGCACTTTAAAATTGTTGTTGAGTCTTGTATATGTGTGTGTCTGCATACTTTAAACAACAGGTTTTCACTCCTTTATATAGAGGTGTAAAAGATACGTTGAAATTGCTAGCACATCAAAAAGAGTCGTTTGAAACTTGATCAAATCACCAATGATCTTTTGCCTGATTTGGTTATTGTCCTATGAAGGATCAATTTCAAATCCATTCAAAGTCTGGATGAACACTGGTGCAGGCATAGCTGTTTTTCTTGTCCTGTTGCAGATACAAAACAGAGTAGTGGAGATAGTGGTTGTACACTTCGTACAATTGTCCTTTGTCAACTCTCTCCAACGTAAAAGCATCCAATGCCTTCAAATCCATTTGAATTAGTCGTTGCTTTGTTCTTTCAGTCTTCTGCAATGCTAAACGAGATTAAAATCATTTGAACAACCTTTTGAAGCTTTGATTCTTTAAGCTTCTGATGATCTTCAGCTTCTGATGAAAACAGCTTCTGGTGATGTTGCTTCCAATGATGTCAGCTCTTCAGAAGCACTGTGTCTTCAGATGCTTCAAGCTTTCTACTTGTTAATTACATTGCTCTCATTTGTTCTTTCAGAACCTATGCTTTTAAAAATAGACACTACATTTTTGTCTTTGGTCTTACACACTTGAACAAATATTAGCATATCCAATTGATAATTTTTTTAATACCTTGTTATTATCAAAACTCAAAGGGTAACGTTAAACACATTTTGTTCCAACAAAGACTCTCAATCTTAAGTGGGATCCGCACTCTTTTAATACTAAAAAATTGAAATGTAATGATATAAAATTATCGATAGTTAATTAGTGAGTCTCATTTAAGAATTTTGTGTGAGATCTAAGATTGAGTGCTTATTAGATACTCCTATTAAAAAATTATAAATGAGTGATGTGTATATGTGAGACCCACTTAAGTTTCCAAAAATTAATGTCTTCATTGTAAATGCTCTAAGCGATTGATATGCCCACATTTCAAATACCTATTAATTTTCATTAGAGTTATCAATTAATACAAACCTACGATGCTTGGCTCAACCGACATATTTGGAGAGAAAAAAAATTCTCGGAACCTTTTTAAATGAACTTTTTTTTTTGCAAATTTTTTGCTATGTTTTTTTAAAAAATAAAATAAAGAAGTTTTAAGTTTTTGTTTTATAGAAAAGAATATATTCATAATGGTTTGAAAAAATAAAGGCCACGAAGCCCTTGACGCGTTAGTTTTCACAATGGACTTAAGTTTTACTCCCTCCATCCTGTAATAATCGAGTCATTTGCAAAAATAAGTCCCAAAATAATTGAGCCATTTCACTTTTCAATACAATATTAATTATTTTTTCCCTTTATAACTCTAATTAATACTACTTTCACAACTTCCAATTTAATATATTCTACTTTACATTTATGATAAAGAAGAATACACCAATACTTGATAAAGACACTCAAAATCATTTTTCTCTCTCTTTCATTTATACATTTTTCTTAATCTGTGAGAAATAAGAAAATGACTCAGTTAAACTAAGGTTAATTCAAATTTTTCTTCTTATCACTTTGTCTTGTCCCATCAATGGTATCTGACATCAACTTTTCTTCACACTTAGGGATGACAATTGGACCCAAGCCCAGTGGGCACCTGCAAAAAAATACCCATGATGGGCGGGTAAATACCCGCATTGTTGGGTATGGGCATGGGCACGGGTAATTACCCAGAAATTTGAACGGGTATGGGTGCGGGTATGGGCACTCTAGTGCCCACCCCGCCCCATGCCCACACATTATATATACTATACCAATAATTTTATTTATATTAAATTTAGTTAATTAATTCAAAGTCTTTGATATTTATTGTAATATTCAATTTTTTTTTTTTTATATTTTAGATGCTTTTATTTGGCTAAATAATATGATGCGTAATATTTGATATGTTGATTTAGAATATTTCATATCATATTTTAATTATGCTGTGATATTTTTTTATTATCTTTTTGTTGTGAAAGTGCAGGTAATGAGTTCGGGTACGAGCACTTAGATACATAGGGTATGAGGACGGGAACCAAACTTATTGCCCACGAGGGTATGAGCTCGGATATGAGGATTTTTTTAAAACACGGATACAGGGATGAGTCCTATGATACCCTGCCCAATGGATACCCATTGCCATCCCTATTCAGACTCATAATAACCTAGCGGTTTCCCACCACACTCATAATTTTTTCTCCTTATAAAATATAAATACTTAAATTTGACTTCCTCATTTTTCACCCGTATCATTTTCTCTTTCAAAGTTTTGCTCTTGTTCCAAGACTTAAGTCATTTCCGTCTCCATATAGCCAAGCTCCTCCCTCACAGGTTTTACTATACATCATAGTCCTTTGCTCTAAGTATTTGACCTAGTAAAGTAGATAAGAATGAGAAATAACAGTGTGTTGGGTGGGTGCTGTAGTATATAATCAATAAAGAGACATAGTCATTTCCTCTCCAGAAAAAAAAATTAAACTATCATTTAATCATTTATCTCTCATGTATCGTGAATGATCTCATTTTCCACATTTTGATCTCTCTTGATTATTTTTGTTTACTTTATTTTATGTGAAAAAGCTTTTTATGTTGTGAAGTAAGGTTATTTTATGTCAAATGTGATGAGTGTCGTGTGGGCCTAGAGAGAAAAGTTGTACTATATGTGTGGGCTAAGTGGTCAAAATGTCAACTAATATAATATTATACCTATTTAAAAAATTCTAAATTTTTTGTGTAGGCACATGGCCACGTACTCACCTACATGCATCCGTCCCTCTGAACAAACAATACCAGAAGGAAACAATGGCTGAATCCAAAATGGAAAATCTCAAAACCCCAAGAAAAACATCACCAGAATGATGAAGTTTATTAAATAATAGGGTTAATAGGTCTTTACCCCCTGTAATATAGGTCATTTTCAGTTTTTCCCCCTGTAAAATATTTTTTTTGATTTACCCCCTGTAAAATATTTTTGTTTTGATTTACCCCCTAATAGGCCAAACAAAAACGAAAATTTCTTGAAAAAAAAAAAATTGGTTTTTGTTTGGCCTATTAGGGGGGTAAATCAAAACAAAAATATTTTATAGGGGGGTAAATCAAAAAAAATATTTTACAGGGGGAAAAACTGGAAATGACCTATATTACAAGGGGTAAAGACCTCTTAACCCTAAATAATATATAGTCTATGAATAATCAAAACAAGAGCAATTCTTACATGGTCACAAGTTCAAATCAAATTTATTTGGTCACACACACAAATATAATAAATTTAAAGAAAAATTATTTAGTCACATCATTCAAAGTCATTCTTTTTAATTTTTCTCTATTTGTGAGTGTGTGTCCAAATAAAATTAATTTGGGGTTGTGCCAAGTTAGAATTTCTCACAAAACAAAGGAAGAGGGAGAGAGTTTGAAAAAGAAACTAATAAGGATTAGGTAAAGATCAAGAAAGAGAAAGTGCAACAAGAAAATCAACAAAATTGTAAGTAGTGACTATCTCTTGCCATTGTATTTTCTTTGGATCTTTCTATTGTTAACAAAGAAAGGATAATAGTGGGAGCTCCTTAATAATGCCAACATATTCCTCTAAGAATCACAATAAAAAAGGGACATGTAACAATTCTCACTTTCAACGCAATAGAACAAAAATGTGTTCGAAGTGTGACGCTCACACAAGACAAGAGATGCAAGTGCCCAACACAAAGAGAACAATCAAAATAGGAACCGTATATATGTCCACCGGCAATGTTACTCTTTTTGGATCTATGCATTCGGTGCTTTCCGATATTGTAATGTATAGTATCTCTGAATCTTGGACTTTGTCATGAGGTGATGCAGGAATCCTTTCTTCTTCCGCAAGTTTTACTGAAATTTTAGCTTTGAACGTAAGAGGTGGATAAGGTAAACCTGAGGTTTAGCATTGATTCCTCTTGGCGCATCATCTTCCAACACACATCAAATTTCATTTCTACGATCGCCAAAGAATTATTCCATTAGAATATCAAGGACATTTATTATCCATCCACTCCCTCTTTACTATTTTGCTCAGCATCCTCGATTACCAAATCAATGTAATGCTCCTTTGGATTGTCTATTGTGTTCACACCTAAAGGTGTTATCTGATTAACATCAATTTTCTTGACGATTTGTCCGATTTGAACTTCTAACCTTTTGATCGAGGCTTTAGTATTCTTTTTATACTTTATGGACATCTGGATGAACTATTTGAAGGTGTTTTCAAGCTTATGTGTTCTATCCACTTGAGGGTTTTGCTAACTCGACAAACTTTGATAATAGGATACTTGCCTATGATAGTTTTTGTTTCCCCTTTGAAAGTTGTTACCATGTTGATTTTGATTTTGATATGGAGGTTGGTTCTATCCATATTGGTTGATATAGTTCCGTTGTTTAGTATGCTCCTTCTGAAAGATTATATCAAGAAAGTTCTTGAAAGGTTTAACATGCATATAATGCAAAACTTGTGCATGTTACACTACATGGTCATTTGAAATTCAGTAATAACACAATGTCTAGAGAATGATTAAGAAAAAGAAGAAATGGGCAAGGTGCCCTATTCTTCAGTTGTGGGTAGCCTTATGTACACCATAGTTTGCACGAGACCAAACTTCGATTATGTAGTAGAAGTCGTGAGTAGATTCCTATCAAACCCATGAAAAGAACACTGGACTGCTGTGAAATGGATACTCAGATATTTAAAAGAAACTGCCAAACAATGCTTATGTTTTGGCAATGAAAATCAAATACTCGATGTATACATAGATGTTGATATATGATCGGAGATGTAGATTCAAGAAAATCTACATCAGGACATTTGTTAGGAATCATGGTAAATGTTTATCTCTTTCTACATCCATCTTTATAAATTTAGTTAAATATGAAAAATTGGATTGACTCATTCCCCACCACTCGTCGGTTCACTAAAATAGTTAAACTATCATGTTTGGTTCCATTCCGATTTCTTGGAAACTAAGAAGCAACTAAGAATTTATCAATATTGTAATGATTAAAATATCTCATCTCTAATCTCGATATTGCTCATCATAAGTCAATCACATCTCTTCTTGATAATTAAGCTGCCATCCACATTGTCCAAAATCTAGTTTTCCATGCACAAACCAAACATATTGAGGTTGATTGCTATTTTGTTTGTGAAAAAAATTGACCATCTAATTACTACCCATTTCTATATCGTCACCCGTCGACAAATATTTTTACTAAACCACTTGAACGTGATGCTTATCGATGAATACTGCGAAAGTTGGGTGTTCTTGAGATTTCATTTTCATCTCCAACTTCAAAGAGGGGGTGTTTGGAGCATATCATGAGTATGGATGCCAAAACGAGTCAAACTCGTCGAGTCGGCATGTTTAGCCCACTATTTTTGGCTGGCTGAGTTGAAGTTTTGAACTCGCTTCCTATAGTTGGCTCGCCCCCGCTTAACTCGTTAAAAAATGGGGCAGGCACGGGCGGGCGGGCCCGCTTAACTTGTTTTTTTTTAATTTTTTTAATTTTAAGCTTATTTTATCCTTTTAGATGTATTTTGATTGTTGGATTTATTTTAGGATTTGTTTTATGTTGACATATATTCCTTATTTTGCTATTGAGTATGATGTTGAGTTCGACAATTTATTAATTATCTCGTTTTTATCACAAATTTATTCGAAGCATATACTTTTATATTTTTTATAGTAAAAGCAACATAGTTTTTTTTGTAACAATTAAGTTGTAAAAAAAAATCATTAAAAACATGTTTTTTTTCTCTAAAAAAAAGTTTTGTTTGGCAGGCTCCGCCACTAAATGGAACAGGTGAGAATTTTGGACTCAGTCACCTAATTTTACTCAACTCGTCTCGTTCCGTTTTAAGCGGGCTTAGACAAAGTAGGCCTAAACGGAGTGTGCTGGCCCGCTTTGCCATCCCAAATCATGAGTATCATTTCAATTTCATCTCCAACTTTAAGGAGGGGGTGTTAAGAGCATATCATGAGTATCGTATTACCATGATCAAATATCAAGGATACACAACACATCATGTCATCATTTAATTTAATTTTTTTTCATCAACGATAAAAAATGTCATCATTTAATTATTATCATACCAATTGCAGCTAAAAACTTTCATATATTATATCAATTGTATTTTTTTTTTTAAGAAGCTAAAATGAAATATATTACTGCAGCCTGGAAATTTCAGCACAAGTAGTGCAATAACCCCAGCTGAAAGAGTATCAAATTACAAACCTCATAACAAAGGGTAACAAAATAACAAGATCAAATGACAAAACTCCCCATTTCAGATAAATACCCAGACAAGGTAAATGGTTCAACCACCATAAATGATAGGAAAAAGCAAAGCTAGGACGGTTCGCTTGCAACCACCAGTATGATTGAAGTTTAATTTTATCTAGTAATTGATGTAACGAGACCTCTTTTTGATGAAAGACCCGAGTGTTTCTTTCTATCCAAATTACCCAGACACAAGAAAGTCATATGAGATTAAAAGTTGAGCGGTTGCGTTTGGAAAACCCGCCTAAGGTGCCAAATTGATACAAATGATCTGACACATGTTTAGGATACACTATGTGGTACCTGAGCTAGTGAGAAATACCATACCACAGTTTACCAAAAAAATTACAAGAGAAGAACAAGTGTTTGCGTCTTCCATCATGCCACATCCACCCACACAAAGCTGAGCATTTGGTTGTAAAATTTGTCTTTTAACTAAATTGTCTGTTGTTGGTAACCTATTACGCAGCAGACGCCAAGCAAAGAGACTGACTTTTAAGGATACTTCCTTATTCCAAATTTCAGTTATGTGATCAGCTGCCAAGTTGTTATTTGTTGATGACAACAAGTGGTTATAAGCACTTGTGACATTATATTTGTTTATGCTTTAGTAAAATTAGGTTCTCATTTATTTTATTGTTTTCAAATATTGATTCATTACACCCCTGCAAAAAAAATATTGATTCATTATACAAATTTTTCCTTTTTTTTTCTTTTCTGCACGATAAGAATTGTTCTTTCTATATATTTATATTGCAAATACATCAATGTTATCATAACATTTTGGAATATAAAAAATTGCTCCTTCTCATCTGTTAAAAAAATAAAAATGGTCCTTCCCTTTCCCTTTTAATGAAATTCGAAAGCTCTATTGAAATAGTCAACTTAGAAAGATTTAATTAAATTGATACAGATTCATCAAGTTCTTTTTTCGACAAGACATGCTTGTTTTATTATATTCTTTAAAAAGAAAATTGGATTTAACTTCTCTAGTAAAATACTTGAAGAGTTATTTATTTTTTGATTGGAAAGAGTTATTTTGATAAACTCATAGTTTATCCCCTAAAATAAAAACTCTACTTTTCTTTTCAATATTTCTAATATCTATCATTAAGTTCTTAAGGAATGATTGATAATTCTCACTTACATTCGGCACCTTTTATTCTCATTAAGTTATTTAGTGTAGCTTTTTTGTTTGTTTGTTATTCTTCCGTTGTGTTCATTTATTTGGCATCAGACTCTTAACTTTGTATTTTGATAGGTGATTCTCTTTTGCACACCTTATGCGAGATGAACCACCTTCTGGTGATTTAATATATTCTATTTTGGTTCGTTAAAAAAAAAATTCTCACTTACATTAGTAAAATAAATTGACCACCAATTTAGAAAATTCAAAGAAAAGACTACTAGTTAGTGCCAAAACTTTCATTACTATCAACATAGCACCAAAACCAATCACATTGTTGAAACGCTTAGCATAGACTAATCCTAAATGGGACTATTCTTGGTGCCTAAAGTGCAAGCAATTTGATCCACTCCATGCTCTCAATTAGTCCCAATACATCATAGGACCTCTTTAATAAGATATTCTTAAATTTAAATAAATGAATTAGATACCTATCTTTCTTTATTTGTTTAATTTGAAGTAATTGAACTTATATGTTCCCTCCCCCCCTTAGGGTTATGTAATGATACACTCTATGTAGCTCATGAGAATTAGCTAGTATTTCTTTTTTTGGGAAAAGAAGAGTAGAATAGTAGATAATTCCAAATAACATCGTAGTCATCGATTATTTAAAGTTGAAAGAAAGTGATAGAACCATGCCTTCTGCATTTCAAAACAGAACACAAAATGACAATCATAGAAAGTAACTGTCTTTCCTTCCTTCCTTAATTTCATTTACTTCACTTTTGGCATATCTCACCAAATTTGGAAACTAAAAATTTGAATTTATTTTTTTGATAAAGACCATCCACCCCATATCCTATAAACAAATAAGACTAGTCCCCCTATTCAATGACTCTCTCTAAATATGGCATTGCTTTTAATTCCTTTATTTCTATTTCTATATATTATATTTTGTTTTTTTTTAGTCAAAAAAGCTTAATGTGGCAAAACAAAACAGAAGGGACGGAGTATTCGATGTGGCAAAGGAGAGGAAAGTGGGAACTGATTCCAATGGGTCCCACTATTTTCAACCTTAATACTAATAAAGGAAAAAATGAATATTAAGGAAACTTTTATCAACCTTATAGTCCCCAAAAAAGTAAAGTATTCATAACGCTACTACTGTCCTTCTACAAATCAGGTAACAGGCTAATGGCTGGCTTTTACTAAAAGTAGGTGTCATATGCAGAAATCAAATTAAGAGAAGAATAATACTACTCAAATAAAGTAAAACAATATTAAAAAAAGTTGCTTAATTTTTTATTTGTGATAATTATCTTAAACGATACTATTTCTAAAAATATCTCTAATCATACTAATAGAGGGTGATATTACAAATGCTTACAAGAGTTCTAGAAATACATCTTAAGAAAATGAATATAGAAGTACTACTGTATTCAATATCTCAAAGTTTACAAATAAATCTTAGTTTTTAATTATAAATAAATTTTATTTTTTAGTTACATTCATTAATGATGTATGTGGTTCATAATATGGACCACATATATCATTAATTGAATGAATTTAAAAAGTCAAATTTACTTATAATTAATAACGGAGGAAGTATTATAAAATGAAAGCAATAAATTTTTATAGAAGTGTGTGTCGTTAATAATGTATTGGAAATTGAAATGATACTTAACTTTTTGAATTGGAATTTTTAAAAAGGGTTTTGCTAACCAGTGCCCTTAAGGCAATGGTTTATCACATTAGTTCACATTTTTTTTATTTCATATTAACAAGTGTCATAAAAGTACTTAATAATGGAAAAAAAAATTATGTTGAAAAAAACATTTGTAGAATTTGAAAAAATTGATCATACAGTTTCCAAAACATTATTACTACTCTCCCAGTTCCAAATTATACGTTGTTTTAAAAAAAATTCTAAAATATAAGTCACTTTACACAACCAATGAAAATATTAATGTTATCTTTGCTATTGTACACTTAACTGTTTAGTTCACTCTTCTTTCAATTTTTTATTTACATTTCTCATATTATAAATGAAGAATAATTTTATAAAATAATTTATAATCACTCATTTCCATACAATATTAAGTACAATTGTTAACATTTTTATTTTTATTTTATTTATGTAAAATAATGAAAACGATTTATGAAAAGTATATTTTAAATAGTTAGCATTTATTTTTCCCTCAAAAAAAATAGTTAGCATTTTTTTTTTTATCATTTCCAATAAAACAAAACAACAAACCACAATAAAGGAAAGAAAAAGCATGGGTCCCACGAGAGAGGCCCAATTATAATGAATCTCACTCTAAATGTAGAAAACAAAATAAATAATACAAATTTTATCAAATGATAAACTAAAATGTTTGAAAGAAATGGAGTTCAATGTTGATTTTTAAATGGAAAGATATTTTATCAAATTTTATTTATTTTTGGTCAAACTTCAAATTTTCATATGAAATGGTCTTTTTCTCATAAACGGGTTAACAATGTTGTATTTTAAATATTAAAAAACCAATTAAAATTAAATCACATATATTTGAATCGAATCAAATCAGATTTTTCTAATATTGTGATCCAAATCAAACCGAATAATTATTTTTGATCAAATAATTTTTTTTGAAGAAGCTAAACTAACCCCTCAAATTGACATCAGAAATAATCGAACCTGAGACCTTAAGGAGAAGCACTCTCAGGTCCCATGACGATACCACCATACCAACCAAAGTGTGTTAAAATGATCTCTTTTTTTTCACCTCAAAAACGATCCAAACCACGTCTAAATCAACCAATAAGAAAATAATAATAAAAAATAAATAAAAGGAAAGAGTCATGCATAAACTCTATAAAAGATACAGAGCCATGCAAAGTTGCCGTTTCAAGCATTCGCCATTTGTGGAAAAAAACGCTCTCTTTTCTCTTTCTCTCTCTTTAACCCCTTTATCTTCTCCGCTAATTATTTCTAATTTCTAACCCTTTTTTCCAACTAGTCCAAATGCATACCCCAAAAGGGTTACTTCTATTTCAGTAGTTGAGACAAAAAAGGAACCTCTTTTTTACCTTTTTCTTCATCAAAATCTCATTTTCTCAACTGGGTTTTCCTTACTTTTCTCTCTTATTATCATTTCATTTGGGTTTTCAAAATGGGTAGGGGCAAAATCGAGATAAAAAGAATTGAAAATGCTAATAGCAGACAAGTTACATTTTCAAAGAGAAGAAGTGGTTTATTGAAGAAAGCTCAGGAGCTAGCTATTCTCTGTGATGCTGAGGTTGCTGTCATCATTTTTTCAAACACAGGAAAACTTTTTGAGTTTTCCAGTTCTGGGTATGTTTTTATGTTTTTTCATATCTTTGCATGTTATGTTTGTTAGGTTTTGTTTTGTTTTATGTTTTTGTTTCATAAGGGTTGTTGAATATATGTTTTATGTTTTTTCTAGTGTTTGTTTTCATTGTTTGTGTGTTTTTGTTGTGGATGTCTCATAAGGGATGTCATGTCAAATATATGTTTTATTTATGTTTTCCTTGT